>LNFM01000055.1_pt1 | contig 246029 bp, 240 predicted proteins | sample 596031 | NCBI WGS metagenome assembly LNFM01 (sample SAMN04254537, study PRJNA301005) | activated carbon metagenome | isolation source: dual media filters at the Ann Arbor, Michigan drinking water treatment plant | place: USA: Ann Arbor | reverse complement strand
TCATTTCAAGGTATGTGTTACTACTAAAAGTAACCTGTACATACTTGTCTTAAATTTAAGTGTAAGCGTTTATTTTCTGAGTCTTTTAGAAACCTTAGTCTCTTAACCCATCACCACAAACACCCACACTTATCAGTCATTCATATTGTTAAAGAACCTTTGTTACTACCATTTAAATCGCTATGTTTAAACTGGTTGCGGGAACAGGATTTGAACCTGTGACCTTCGGGTTATGAGCCCGACGAGCTGCCAGACTGCTCCATCCCGCGTCCGCATCGACGTTTCGTTTTTCATGTTGCGTCGAGAGGTGAGACTATAGCAAAGATTTTGAGGATGTGTCAAACAGTCTTTGCGTTTTTGTTTAATATTTTTGCCACATATTTACCAGAAAATAAAAGCGCATTGAAATGCGCTTTTATTTTCAACAACTTATCAAAGTTTCTAGTTAGCTACGGCACCAAACACTTTTTTCAATAGACCGCTTGCTTGCCCAACTGGGTCTTGCCGAATTGCTGCCTCTTCTTTCGCAATCATTAAATAAAGCCCGTCGAGCGCCTTATTGGTCACATACTGTTCTATCTTGGCATCTTCTTTTTTGACCACGCCAAACTTACTGCCCATCTCAGCGTACTTGTTATAGGTTTCTGCCAGCTGCACTTTCTCGGTTGCCTTTTGTACAATCGGCAAAAACTTGGCCGCCATTTGAGTTGATGTGGTCTTTTTAAAGTATTGTGTAGCAGCGTCGTTTGGTCCAGTCAAAATAGACTTTGCATCTGCCACTGTCATTTTTTTAATCGAATCCACCAACAGCGCTTTGGCTTCTGGTACTGCGGCTTCTGCAGCACGATTCATTTTAAGCACTAGCTCATCCGACTGCTTACCCATGCCCATGAACTTCATGCCTTTTTCAATTTTCTTGAGCGAGTCAGGCAATGGGATTTTGACTTCCTTATTACCCAAAAATCCATCCGTACTACCTAACAGGCTTACTGCTTTACCAACACCTTGGGTAAGCGCCTCTTTCAAACCGCCACTCGCCTCAGCATTACTAAGATCAGCTACGCTGAGTGCATTTGCATGCGTCACAAACAACATAAATAACGCAGCCATTAAACCTTTTTTCATCGCATTCTCCGCCTATGTATTAAAAAACATAGATTAGAGTTTACGCTTAACTAGGCTTTATTTGTCTTTTTTGCACCGTTGTTTTTGAAAGAATTCACATTCCAAATTTGGCTTGCATATTCGCCGATAGTTCGATCGCTTGAGAACTTAGCCATACGCGCCACATTTAATATGGCACGGCGCGACCACTCCTCTTGATTTTGATAGACACGCGAGACTTCTTCTTGTGTTTCAATATAGCTAGCATAGTCGGCAAGCAATAAATAATTGTCACCTTTGTGTAGTAATGTATCAAAAATGGCTTGATAACGTGTAGGCTCATCCACTGAAAAGAATCCTGACACAATCATATCTAACACCTCTTTGAGCTCCGGATTATTATGGTAAATATCCCAAGGGTTATAGTTGTTAGCCTTGACTTCCGTTACCTCCGGCGTGGTGAGACCAAAGATAAAGATGTTTTCACTGCCCACCTCCTCCATAATTTCAACGTTAGCACCATCAAGTGTACCAATCGTCAGCGCGCCATTTAGCGCCATCTTCATATTGCCAGTTCCGCTGGCTTCTGTACCTGCAGTAGAAATTTGCTCCGACAAATCACTGCCGGGGAATAGAATTTCTGCTGCGGAAACCTCATAGTTTGGATAAAACACCACCTTTAGCTTGCCGCCAACCGCAGGGTCATCATTCACAATCGCCGCCACATCGTTAATGAGTCTAATAATCAGTTTAGCCAACCAATAACCAGGTGCCGCTTTCCCACCAAAAATCACGACGCGAGGCGCTGCATCTTTGGCATGTCCATGACGGATACGGTTATACAAAGTGATGACATGCAGCACATTCAGCAACTGGCGTTTATATTCGTGAATTCGTTTGATTTGCACATCGAATAAAGCATTGGGATCTAACTGCACGCCTGTCAGCTTCGCAATTTTAGTAGCAAGCCGCTGTTTATTTGCCAATTTAACGGCTCTGAAGGCTTTTCTGAAATCAGCATCATCCGCTAAAGGAGTCAGCCTCTCTAGCTGCGTTAAATCCTTCTGGAAGCCATCGCCAATCGCTTGCTTGATTAATTGGGTCAAGCCGGGATTTGCTTGATTTAACCAACGCCGTGGTGTAATGCCGTTGGTCATATTGGTTAACTTGCCTGGGTAAATGCGATTAAAGTCTGCGAATAACGTAGTTTTTAATAACTCACTATGTAACGCTGCCACTCCGTTCACGGTATGGCTTCCGACCACAGCCAAGTGCGCCATACGTACACGACGCCCATGTGTTTCGTCGATAATTGAAACCCGCTTTAACAGTTCTTTGTCGCCAGGAAAATGATGATTCACCATCTGTAAGAAATGGTGGTTAATTTCATAAATAATCTCTAAATGACGCGGCAACAAATTACCAAACAAGTCGACGGACCAAGTCTCCAGCGCTTCTGGCATCAATGTGTGATTGGTGTAAGCAAACACTTGCGTGACAAGATCCCAAGCAAACGACCATTCTAATTGATGCACGTCTACTAATTGGTACATCATTTCTGCAACACCGATGGCCGGGTGAGTATCGTTCAACTGGATGGCCACCTTGTTAGGCAAATCTTTCCAATCCACTTTTGTTAAATTGGTTTTAGACGCCATGAACCGTCTTAAGATATCTTGGATTGAAGCGGATACAAAAAAGTATTGTTGCTTGAGTCGCAATTCGCGCCCTGATGCAGAGGCGTCGTTCGGGTAAAGCACCTTAGATATAGTCTCACTATCATTGCGCTGCTCTACCGCTTGCTCGTAATTACCTTCGTTAAAATGCCTTAGGTCGAACTCTCTGTTCGCTTTTGCTGACCATAAACGCAAATTGTTGACAGTCTCTGTGTCATATCCGGGGACCGGCATATCGTAGGCCATTGCAACCACATGGTCTTCATCGACCCAATGGCTCTTGGTGCCATGCGCCGATGGCACTTGTACAACTCGACCGTAAAATTTGATTTGGTACGTGACCTCTGGGCGTTGAAATTCCCAGACGTTGCCATAGCGCAACCAATTATCGGGGTTCTCGATTTGCTGCCCATTCTCTATGGACTGCCTGAACATACCGTACTCGTAACGAATGCCATAACCTGTAGCAGGAATATCCATTGTTGCCATGGAATCTAAAAAGCATGCAGCTAGTCGCCCAAGGCCACCATTGCCGAGTGCTGCATCATTCTCCATCTCCACAGCCTCCTCCAAACTGTGACCCAGTGCACCTAAACTATCACTCAACTCATCTTTAATGCCCAAGTTTAGTGCAGCGTTAGTCAACATTCGTCCGATTAAAAACTCCAGCGACAAATAATACACACGCTTAGGATCTTGCTCTGCGTAAGCAGAAGATGTTTTAACCCAATGTTCTACGACATGATCACGCACTGTAAATGCTGATGCGTCATACCAGTTACGTGGCGTCGCTGCTTGATCTGTCTTAAAACAGGAGTACACCAAGTGATTCTGTAAAGCCTGCTTGATTGTTGTTAATTTCGGCAGAACCACGTGTGTTGCTTTGTATGTTTTTGTTGCAGACATAGGAACCCTAGTAATCAATTGGTTATAGTTAGTTAAATTTTAGCAAATACCAAGCCAACCTGATGGCTTAATCTCCAACTAAAAGAAAAAGCCCACTTATATTAAGTGAGCTTAGGGTGGTGTTAGTTCATAAAATTATACAATCAAGCTATTCATACGGCGCACAAAACTAGCGGGATCCTCCAGCTGACCACCTTCTGCTAGAAGTGCTTGGTCGAATACTACATGTGTGTAATCGGCAAACTTAGCCTCATCACTTTCGCTTTTCAAGCGTTCAATCAAACGATGTGTTGGATTGATTTCTAAAATTGGCTTACTCTCTGGTGCTTTTTGCCCGGCCGCCTTTAAGATACGCGCTAAATTGCCAGAAACATCATGCTCACCAGCGACCAAGCAGGCAGGGGAATCTGTTAAACGGTGCGTCACGCGCACCTCTTTTACCGCTTCGCCTAATGTGGACTTGATGCGTTCCACCAGCGATTTGGCTTCTTCTTCCACTTTTTTCTGCGCTTCTTTTTCAGACTCGTCCTGCAGTTTGCCTAGATCCAAATCACCCTTGGCGATTGACTGCAGTTTTTTACCTTCAAACTCTGTGAGGCTACCTAACAACCATTCATCCACTTTGTCAGACATCAACAGTACTTCAATGCCTTTTTTACGGAAGATTTCCAAATGTGGAGAATGCTGCGCAGCCGCAAATGTATCTGCCGTAATATAGTAAATTGCCTCTTGATCAGGCTTCATGCGGCTAATGTAATCTTTGAGTGAAACATTTTGCGTATCGTTGTCAGCATGTGTGGATGCAAAACGTAACAAGCCAGCTATCTTGTCTTTATTCGACCAATCTTCACCTGGACCTTCTTTCATCACACGGCCAAACTCGCTCCAGAATTTGGCATACTCCTCCGGTTTATTCTCAGCCAAGTCTTCTAGCAAGCTCAATACTTTCTTCACAGAACCATTTTTAATGGCTTCCACATCGCGGCTATCTTGCAAGATTTCACGTGAGACATTCAAAGGTAAATCGGCAGAATCAATCACACCACGCACAAAACGCAGGTATTGTGGCATGAGTTTTTCTGCATCCTCCATAATGAAGACACGTTTTACATACAGTTTGATGCCTTGGCGACGTTCACGGTCATACAAATCAAACGGTGCCTTAGTTGGGATATATAGCAAAGAAATATATTCTTGTTTGCCCTCAACCCGACTATGTGAGTACGCTAATGGGTTTTCAAAGTCATGTGACACATGCTTGTAAAACTCTTGGTACTCTTCCTCGGTAATGTCACTTTTGCTACGCGCCCACAATGCAGAAGCTTTATTAACAGTTTCATCTTCATCTGTAGGGATTTGCTCACCATCTTTCCATTCGGATTTTTTCATGATGATAGGCAAAGTAATATGGTCAGAATATTTACGCACGATGGTTTTCAGCTTCCAATCATTCAGAAACTCATCTTCACCTTCGCGTAAGTGCAAAATCACATCGGTGCCACGACCTGCTTTTTCGACTGTTTCAATAGTGAAGTCACCCTCACCCGTGGATTGCCACTGCACTGCATCCTGTTCACCAGCGCGGCGTGTGATTAACGTCACTTTATCTGCAATGATAAATGCAGAATAAAAGCCCACACCAAATTGACCAATCAGATTGGCATCTTTGGCTTGGTCACCCGTTAAGTTTTGAAAGAACTCTTTGGTGCCGGACTTAGCAATGGTACCGATATTGCGGACGACTTCGTCACGACTCATCCCAATGCCGTTGTCTGAAATAGTGACGGTACGTGCTGCCTTATCAAAGCTGATGCGAATCTTCAGTTCGCTATCATCCTCGTACAGCGCGCCATTGGATAAGCCTTCAAAGCGCAATTTATCGGCGGCGTCTGAGGCATTAGAAATCAATTCACGCAAGACGATTTCTTTGTTGCTATACAAAGAATGAATCATCAGTTGCAAAAGTTGTTTGACTTCGGCCTGGAAAGCTAATTTTTCTGTCGTCATGGAGTCCCTCTTTGAGTTAAACTTTAATCTGGCAATAACAATAATATTGTTTCGTTTTTGCTAATATCAACATGCTGTAAACGCATGGGTTAGCTAATAAATTGGGTCGCCCTCTGCCATTTCAAGAGCGCATTTACATTTTGTAGGAGTCCATATGGCAGATGTACAAGTGATTGCGGTGAGTGATTTTCAGTATGAAGTCACTGTCACAGATCGTAGCACCACCTCACACTTGGTCACTGTGCAGCCTGCTTATGCGCAACAATTGACGCTAGGCAAAATTCCTACAGCAGATTTGGTGAAACAATCGTTTATATTTTTATTGGCGCGTGAGCCCAACACTAGCATTCTGCGGCAATTCGATTTAAGTGTGATTGCGCACTACTTTCCAGAGTACGAGCAAAAGATTGCCCAACAATAATACTTATACCGTCATCAAGATTTCAAATAAATAGGTTATAACATTCTCATGAACGCCAATCCCAACGCCTCCGAAACACTGCTTGCTGCTGTCGATTTAGGTTCTAACAGTTTCAGGCTCGAAATCGGCCGAGTGGAACATGGGCAGATTCAGCGTGTGGATTACCTAAAAGAAGCTGTGCGTCAGGGTGGTGATTTGGATGAAGATCGCAATCTGACGCAAGAAGCTATCGATCGCGGGCTCAAGTGTCTAGCGCGTTTTGGCGAAACGCTAAAAGGCTTTCCTCCACACTGCGTTCGAGCGGTGGCAACACAAACCTTGCGTGAAGCCAAGAACCGCGATGTGTTTATCCGGCAGGCAAAAAAAGCATTGGGTTACGATGTAGAAGTCATTTCTGGCGTTGAGGAAGCACGTTTGATTTACCAAGGTGTTAGTCGTTTATTGCCACAGTCTAGCGAAAAACGTCTGGTGATTGATATTGGCGGACGCTCTACCGAATTCATTATTGGTCAACACTTTGATACTGAAACCACAGACTCTTTACGGGTAGGCTCAGTGGCTTGGTCACTTAAATATTTTGCCGATAGCCAGTTCTCAGAACGTAACTTTCAACGTGCAGAAATCGCCGCTGAATCTTTCTTGGATATGGTGGCAGAAACCTACCAGCACAAACATTGGGACATTGCATATGGCGCCTCCGGCACAGTCGGTGCAGTAGCAGATATTTTAAGTTACGCTGGCTTTGGTGAAGATGTGGTGACACAAGAAGGCTTAACTTGGTTACGCCACCAGCTAATTAAAGCTAAACATGTTAACAACTTAGAATTGGGCGGCTTAAAGGAAGAGCGTAAAGCTGTAATTGCTGGCGGCTTGAGTATTTTGATTGCCGTCTTTGATATTTTAAAACTTGATACTTTGGTGGTTGCTAAAGGCGCACTGCGTCATGGCCTCCTGTATGACATGATCGCTGAGGAAGATGTCACCGAAGATTTGCGTGATGCTTCCATTCACCGCTTAACGACACGCTTTGGCGCTAACAAAGCACAAGCCAATAATGTTTCTAAAGTTGCGCTGCGCTTTTTTGACATGCTCTCGCCCACCCTCCAATTGGGAGAAGAGGATGCGCATGAGTTGATTAAGCATAGACAAATTTTGGGGTGGGCAGCGTACAGCCATGAAATAGGCTGCGCAATCTCTCATAGCGAGTCTCAACGGCATGGTGCTTACATTTTGGACAACACCGAACTGATGGGGTTTGCGCAAAGTGAATTGCACCGGCTGAGCTTACTGGTATTGGGCCACTATGGAAAACTTAGGAAACTCGACGCTGACTTTGAAGACGAAGTGTTTATCTATCAATTGCTGTCACTCCGTTTAGCGGTGATATTCTGTCACTCACGCAATATGCCCGTGCTCAAAAACCTGCAACTTAGCCGTGGGCAATACAACTTCTTTTTAAGCTTACCTAGTGCATGGCAAAAGGCGTTTCCACAAACCTGCTACTTGCTGGAAGAAGAAGTATTGACATGGCAAAAAACCAACTGGACATTGGCAGTAAGCACGCCAGATTAATCACGCACTACACCTTTAGCACTCATAACCTAGCAATCAGAACTGGGCGCTACTCACTCTCCATCAAACTGTCATGTTTCGCGCCTATCATGCGTAAATAGTGCATGAGGCCAGCGATTTTGCACATGCATTGACAATCAAAATAAACGGTATAAACTGTTTATACTATTTTTTAGGAGACGCATCATGGCAACCACCCCTGCTTCCAAACCCAAGGCCGCTGCTAAGCCAGCTACCGCTAAACCAGCAACAAAGCCTGCAGCCAAACCTGTTGTGAGCAAACCGATTCCTAATCAGCCGCTTACTACTAAACCGACAGCAGCTAAACCTACATCCGCCAAACCTGTAGCAGCAAAGCCTGCAGCGCCAGCAAAGGCGGCCGTCAAACCTGTTGTAAAAGCAGTATCGAAAGCTAAGGTCCAGCCAGCTGCCAAAGCAAAAGCAGCTGATAGTAAAAAAGAGCACAAGAAGGACGACAAGAAGAGTAAGCCGGAAAAAGTTAAAATGGAGCGTGACAGCTTTACTATGCCTAAGGAAGAGTACGCAGCGATTGGTACACTCAAAAGCAGAATGACTGCACTAGGCCACCCAGTGAAAAAAAGTGAATTATTGCGTGCTGGTATTAAATTACTAGCAGCAATGAGTGATAACACACTCAAAACAACCATGGAAAAAATACCAGTGATTAAAACTGGCCGTCCTAAAAAATAACGATCAATCAGTATCCAATAGCTGGAGTGCTTGCACGGTCAATAATTGATAAGTAGCATCCTCCGGTTGTTTCAGGCGCAGCCACCACACTGCGCCTTTTTTTACACTGATTGCCCCATCCCCCGCATCCAATAGAACGGCTATCAGCTCACCCAGCCAAGGTTGATGACCAACCAACAAAATACTTTCCGCCGTATGTTGATGCAAATAGCGCAACACTTCTGCCACATCGGTTTCCGGTTGTAATACGTCTTCGATAATCACTTGATGATTAAGTGCTTCGGCCGTTTGCAATGCACGTAACGCCGGGCTCACTACCAACACTGTATTTTTGGGTAGATGCTTTTTAAGCCAGACTGCCATAACGCGAGATTGTTTCAAGCCTTTTGCCGTCAATGCTCTCGACATATCGCTTTGTCCTATCGCGCACATCTCAGCATCGGCATGACGCCACAAAATCAAGTTTTTGGCCAAGTGTGTATCAGGCATAGGCAATGATTTAACTGTGCTTTTTAATCAAGATGGCCTGACAAGAGACCGCATGGGCAGGTACTGCTGTAGCACTTGGTTTGCGGACCGGTTGATATTCGCCTTGTGCACCCAGTGTCCAAGCATCTACGTTGTCTTGTAAATATGGGGTGAGCAAATCTTCGATGATGCGCTTCTGCATCATCTCATCGTGAATTGGCCATGCCACCTCAACACGGCGCAGCATATTGCGGCTCATCCAATCCGCACTGGACAACCAAAGATGGCGCTCACCCGCCACATTAAAATAGAACACACGTGAATGCTCTAGCAAGCGCCCAACGATGGAGCGCACCCGCACACGACCCCCTAATGCCGGTAAATCGACAGGTAAAATACACGCTCCGCGAACAATCAAATCGATTTCCACACCTTTTTTCGCGGCTGCAATCAACGCAAGTACCAACGCCTCATCTGTGAGCGAGTTCATTTTGGCAATGATACTAGCAGGCTGGCCACGTCCTGCGGCTAACTGCGCTTTTCTGATTTGCGCCAACATCGCGGTATGCAATGTAAATGGTGCAACCAGCAATTGCTGCATGCGCGGTAGTGGTAGCTCGCTGGTTAAATGCCTAAACACATGCTCCATCTCTCGCGTAATCGCAGCATCGGCAGTCAACATGCAGACATCGGTATATAGCTTAGCTGTTTTGGGATTGTAATTACCTGTTGAAAGATGCGCGTAGCGCTTAATGACTTTGCCTTCGCGTCGCATAATCAACAGCATTTTGGCATGTGTTTTCAAACCTACCACGCCATACACCACCTGTGCACCTATCGACTCCAGCGCTTCAGCCCAGTTAATATTGGCTTCTTCATCGAAGCGCGCCTTGAGTTCAACCACTACCAGCACCTCTTTGCCTCTGCGCACCGCCAATTGGAGTAAGCGCAGTATTCTGGAATCGGCACCAGTACGGTAAATAGTTTGACGAATCGCCAATACATCTGGGTCATCAACGGCTTCTTCCAGCATTTGAATCACCGCGTCAAAGCTTTCAAAAGGCTGATGAATCAATACATCTTTTTCTTTGATTTGCGCCAGAATAGATTGATTCCGTTGCAAGCTTTTTGGCCATTGCGGTAAGAACGGCGTGAATTTAAGGTGCGCACCCTCTGCCATGTCCGGCAGTTGAATCAAGCGCCCCAGATTAACCGGACCATTCACGCGGTACAATGCCTGCGGTGGTAACTTAAATTGCTCCAGCAAGAAATGAGCAAGCTCTTCGTGGCATTCATGCGAAACCTCTAAACGCACAGCCTCACCATATTGACGGTGTGCGAGCTCTTCACGCAAGGCTGTACGTAAGTTATCTACGTCATCCTCATCCAGCGCTAAGTCAGAGTTGCGGGTTACGCGAAACTGCGAAAAGTGCAGAATACGTGCGCCGCTGAATAAGTCATCCAAATTGGCACGGATAATACTGGTGAGCGAAACAAAACACTGAGCCTTTTGACTGATATTGGCAGGCAAACGTACCAAGCGCGGCACCACACGCGGCACACGTACAATCGCAATATTGCGTTCCTGATTGTGGGCGTATTCTAACTCCACAATAAAATTGAGTGACTTATTAGCCACTTGTGGAAATGGATGGGATGGATCCAACGCCACCGGCATCAGTAAGGGCTTGACCTCACGTTTGAAATATTGCGCCACCCATTGTTTCTGTTCCGGCGAACGCACACCGCCCGATACTAAATGCACATTTTCTTTAGCCAGCGTCGGCATCAGTACATCATTAAATAGCTGATATTGCTTGGCCACTAGGGCATGTGCTTTATTGGCAATTTGTGCAAAGCTTTCAGTACTCACAACGCCTTGTGTGACATTGTCATGCACGGCTTGTAATTGTTGAGGCATACGCACCTCAAAAAACTCATCTAAATTAGACGCCACGATGCATAAAAAACGCAGGCGCTCTAATAACGGATAGTCTTCACGCTCGGCTAGCGTCAGTACGCGTTGGTTAAAACTGAGGATACTTAAATCACGGTCTAATAATGGGGTCATCATGCGTTCAATTCTATGCTGAAACCTAAGCTCATTTATGACAAATTTGTGACATTGCTGCAAGTTTAATTGGACTTACAGTGTGTCTAATCGCCCCAATAACCCTTGCGCGTAATCCGTAATCGCAGCGCGTTGTTCGTCTGTCATATTATTCACATGTTTTACCATTAGAGCAGTGCGAGGGTTTTGCGCTAGCGCAACTTGATGCTTAATCATAAAGTGCCAATACAAGCTAGTGATCGGGCAAGCTTGCGGACCAGTTTTTACATCAGGTCGATATCGACAGCCATCACAATAGTTACTCATACGCTGGATATAGGCACCGCTAGCAATATAGGGTTTAGAAGTAAAGCGTCCACCATTTGCGTGGAGCGCCATCCCAACTACATTCGGCAACTCCACCCATTCCACCGCATCTACATACACAGCCAAATACCAAGCTTGCACTTGATCAGGCGCAATTTCTGCAAGTAACGCAAACATACCCGTTACCATTAAACGCTGAATGTGGTGGGCGTAACCATGCTTGAGCGTTTGCGCGATGGTTTGCTGCATACAGTGCATATCGGTATTGCCTGTCCAATACCACAAAGGCAACGTACGTTGATGTTGGTAATGATTGCTTTGTGCAATCGATGGCATATCCAACCAATAAACACCACGGATAAACTCACGCCAGCCTAAAATCTGTCGAATAAAGCCTTCCACGCTGGCCAACGGCAACTGCTTTTCACGGTAAGCTCGCTCAGCAGCTTGAATCACTTCTCGTGGGTTTAATAATTTTAAATTTAGCGATGATGCTAATAGGGAATGCCACAAAAATGCATGTGCAGGCTGCTCTACTTGCCACATCGCGTCTTGATGCGTCCCAAAGTCTACTAACTTGTGTTCAATAAAGGCCGCTAACAGCTCAAGCGCTTGCGCGCGTGTCACAGGCCAACAAAAATGTTGCAGGCTACCAGGATGGTCTGAAAAGTAATGCTCAACATCAGCAAATACTTGGTGCGTAATGAGATCAATTGCAAAATGTGGCACCTCTGGTAGCGCCTGTGGCCCCTGCTTACCAAATGCCTTGCGATTGGCGTTATCGTAATTCCATTCACCGCCTTCTGGCTGACCATGCTGCATTAACACCTGATGCTGCTTACGCATATTGCGATAAAAAAATTCCATGCGTAAGGTTTTACTTTGACCCGCCCAATGTCTGAAATTCGCTTGGCTGCACATAAAGTGGGTGTCGTCGCGCACAATCAGTGTCGTGTTGGTCTGCTGGGCACAGGCTTGAAGGGCTTGCAAAACACGATGCTCACCCGGCTCGCATACGATGATTTTTTGTGGTTGGTGTTGCTTGATTTGGTCTAGCCACAATTCATGCAATTGGGTGAATGTGTGTTCACCTATTTTGAAATAGTGAAAAGGAACACCTTTGGATTCAAGTATTTGCGCGAAATGACGCATTGCCGATAAGAACAGCGCAATGCGCGCTTTGTGACTCCAAACGTGGGCACCCTCTCCCGTCACCTCTGCCATCAACACATGGTCGCAACTTGGGTCTAAATTTTCTAGGGCGGGATTGTCCAAGGTGAGTTGATCACCTAAGACAATTATTAAATGGCGTATCATCTTTGAGCTTTTGCTGCGCTACTACAACGTTGGGAGCAGTATTTGACAGCCTCCCAATTCTTTGCCCACGCTTTGCGCCATACCATAGTACGACCACAGGTCATACAGAGCTTACTTGGAAGATTGGATTTGTTGCCTTTAAATTGGTTATTACGCGGTGCAGAGGTCATGCCTCACTGACTATGATTTTAAAATGTGGTTCAACGCCAATTGTGCTGCCGCAAAACCAAAAGGTGCCGTCACGCATACGCTGGAGCCGTAACCAGCACAATTTAAACCAGTAATCCCTGCATCCGCCGCACACGTCTCACCTTCAGCTTGTACTGGCTTAAGCGCAGGCTCATCAGAAAATACAGCAGCAATGCCAAACTTTGCAGACTTTTTAGTATTGCTCGCTTTAGGAAAATTAAAATCACGGCGCAATTGATTGCGCACCTTGGCCAATAAACGGTCCCCTGTCACATACGCTAAATCCGTAACTTGAATACGTGTAGGATCCAACCGTCCACCGGCACTACCCACCATCACCAGCGGCAACTTCTGTTGCTCACAAAACGCTGCCAGCGCTACTTTAGCATTAGCGTCATCAATACAATCAACAATGACATCTGCATGTGGTAGTAATGTAGCGATATTCTCAGGCGAAATAAAATCTTCGATCGTGTGCACCACACAAGCTGGATTGATGGCATGGATGCGCTGTTGCATCGCAGTAATTTTAGGCAACCCAAATGCACCGTCTAGCGCATGCAATTGTCGATTTACATTCGATTCAGCAATATTATCCAAATCGATTATGGTGAGCGATCCAACAGCATTGCGTGCTAGCGCTTCTACCGCCCAAGAGCCTACGCCACCAATACCAATCACAGTTACATGCGCGGCTTGCAACTTCACCAAACCGACTTCACCATATAGCCGGTGTACACCGCTAAAACGGCGCGCATAATCTGGAGTATCGTTCAACATCGCTACTGCTCTAGCACCACAAACGCAGCTGCTAAGTTTTTCTCATCGCTAATACTCACATGCATATGCGTGATGTGTTTTTCTTGTACAAACAATGCAAGCTCTTGCGCCAAAACCAATACTGGCTTGCCCAAGTCATCGTGCGATACAGCAATATTTTGAAAGCTGACCACACCACGGATACCGGTGCCTAAGGCTTTCGAGAACGCCTCTTTGGCAGCAAATCGTTTGGCTAAGAAACGCGCTTTTAATTTAGTTAGCTGGTAGCTTTCCATCTCACTTTCCGCAAGCACGCGTAAGGCAAACTCGTCGCCAAAATTCTGAATGGAGTGTTCTAGTCGGGCAACTTCGACGATGTCTGTGCCAATCCCGTAAATCATCGTGTTAAAGTTGCAGCTTCTTTCATCAGGGCCTTCATCTCGCGCACGGCATTGTCCCAACCCACAAATAAAGCATGTGCAACGATGGCGTGACCAATGTTCAACTCTTCAAAACCATACATACGCGCCACATGATGCACGTTGTGGTAATGCAAGCCATGCCCAGCATTGACGACTAATTTAGCGTCACGCGCGTGATGCAAAGCACGCTCAATCCGGCTGAGTTCTTCCTCTTGTGCGCGCTCGGATTCAGCATCGGCAAAGGTACCAGTATGCAGTTCAATCACGGGCGCACCTAATTTCACGGCGGCATCAATCTGTGCAATATCCGGCGCAATAAATAGTGAGACACGGATGCCAGCATCGCTCAATTTTTTTACTGCATGCTCAACTTTTGCGTAATGGCCAATCACATCCAAACCACCTTCGGTGGTACGTTCCTCGCGGCGCTCTGGCACCAAGCACACGTCTTGCGGGGCCACTTTAATCGCAATATCGAGCATTTCATTCGTCACCGCACATTCCAAATTCATTTTGGTTTGCAACAACGGGCGCAAAGCAAAAATATCAGCGTCTTGCATATGGCGTCTATCTTCGCGCAAGTGCAAGGTAATGCTATCCGCGCCAGACTGTTCAGCGCGTAGCGCGGCCTGCACTACGCTAGGATATTTGGTGCCACGCGCCTGACGGATAGTGGCGACGTGGTCGATATTGACGCCTAATTTAATCATTTTGTAATTTTCTATTGTCAAAAAATGCTTACAACCCTTGCAGGTCAATGAGTAACTGCCGCGTATGCAGCGGTTTATCCCCTAAATAATGCGCTAGCAAATATCGCATTAACTGCTTACTTTGTGTTTGCGTGATAGCATCGCGATAATCCTCGCGCGCCATGGCAAGCAATGTTTCACCGCGTAATTGTACGCCATTTTTAGTGGCACCCAATTCACATGCACCATATTCTGCTTCGTAGCGGTAAGTTGTTTCTGCCACAATTGGCTCACCATTTTCATCTTGCAGCAACGGAATGGCATAGCCCAACTCTTGTAACAAGGTCAGCTCAAAACGCCTGAGGATGACTGCCAACTCAAGCGGATGATGCGCCGACGACAATCCAGATAGTGCATGTAAGGTATTCGCGTAATAGGCGAATAAATCTTCATGCGCGTCTTCTCTAGGTAGCAACCGTAACAACAACTCATTTAGGTAAAAGCCACACATCAGCGCTTCGCCTTTAAGCAAGGTCAACCCAGCTGACCAGTCCAGACTATGTAAGGTTTTGAGCTCATTTTTGCCTGACCAAGTACCGGTTAGCAACTGAAATGATTGCAACATACCCCGCATGGCAGAGCGTGGACGACGCGCACCTTTTGCCAACACGGCTACCCGACCAAATTGTTGTGTAAACAATTCAACCACCAAACTGGTTTCTTTGAAGGGGTAGGTATGCAGCACATACACAGGCTGATTATCTTGGCGATGCAGATGAAGTGGGGATGCCATGTGTATAGAAATCCGTACTGGTTATCGCGCTAAGGCTGCCAAACTTTGTAGCAGTTCATCTTCGGCTTTTTCAATTAACAAAGGCACTAACATCTCATCACCGGAAAACAGAATCATGGCAAAACGCATTTGTGTAGCAGGTACACGTGGGGTAAATTTACCAAAGCCATAACGATGATTGCGCATCAACTGCCATGCGCCTTTGGGTTCGGCAAACTCTGGTTTATCAAAGAGTTCGCGCACCATACTGGTGCCCACACTCTTCAGTGCATAACCACCCTGATCCGCCAAAATCACCCAGCCCATATCGCCATCTTTACTGGTGTTTTTGAGCTGATACAAATACCAGTTATCGTCCTCATACACCAATTGGAACACATTATTAATGCCGCCTGTTTTACGATTGAGCGTGTAATAAATACCCTGATCGTCTAGCGTAATAGGCTGGCCAAATTCTAGTGACGAAGGTTGCATCGCGTCCCTCAGCACAGCTTGCTTAGCGCACTAATAGCCCAAACTTTTAAGCGCCCTCTCATCATCGGCCCAACCGCCTTTCACTTTGACCCAGGTTTCCAAATATACTTTTGAGCCAAACAGCTTCTCCATGTCTTGACGCGCTTCTGTGGAGATTTGCTTAAGCTTCTCACCACCTTTGCCAATGATCATGGGTTTCTGACTATCTTTATCGACGATAATTGCAGCAAAAATACGACGTAAATTTTTGACTGTTTCAAACTTTTCAATTTCCACCGCCACCGAATAAGGCACTTCGTCGCCGAGTAAGCGGAATATTTTCTCGCGGATCAATTCTGCCGCCAAAAAGCGTTCGTTCTTATCGGTCAGTTCATCTTCACCATAGATAGCCTCTTGCTCAGGCAAATGTTCTCGGGTGGCCGCTAGCAACTCATCTAGATTTAAGTTCTTTTTGGCACTCACCGGGATAATGCCAGCAAACGGGTGCAACAAGTCAAAGTCTTGAATTAACGGCAATAAATTGCCTTTGTCGCCCATTAAATCAGCTTTGTTTACCACCAACAGTACCGGCTTGTTTTTTGGCAATAGGCTTAATACCTTTTTATCAGCATCACCCAGTTTCATCGGTTCAATCACAAACAGCACTACATCCACTTCCGTTAGTACTTGTGTGACGGTTTTATTGAGTGTTTTGTTAAGCGCGTTTAAATGCTTTTGCTGAAAGCCTGGAGTATCTACAAATAGAAATTGCGTATCTTCCGTGGTATGTATGCCTAACAGACGATGGCGCGTAGTTTGCGCTTTACGTGAGGTAATCGCCAGCTTCATCCCCAAAATATGGTTAAGCAATGTCGATTTGCCCACATTGGGTCGGCCTACAATCGCGACAGTGCCGCATTTAAAGGGTTGAGTCATTGATTTATTTTTTCCATGGCTAATTGTGCAGCCTGTTGCTCTGCATTACGACGGCTAGTGCCCTCGCCTAAAGTTGTAATATTTAATTTGTTAATCACGCACTCCACCTTAAAGCTTTGCGCGTGCGCTTCGCCTTCAATCGAGACCACCATATAATCTGGCAGTTCTATTTTTTTGCTCTGCAAGTATTCTTGTAGCTGAGATTTTGCATCCTTATCAATCGCTTTGGGATCGATGGTACTCAGCTTTTGTGCAAACAGTTTTAGTACGACCACTTCTGCCGCTACAAAACCACCATCCAAATACACCGCGCCCACAATGGCCTCCAGCGCATCGGCTAAAATGGAGGGTCGACGCCAACCTGCGCTTTTAAGCTCGCCCTCACCCAGCTTAAGATAATCTTTAAGATTCAGTGTCAGTGCAATTTCGCATAAGCTAGACTCCTTGACTAACTGCGCACGCAGACGACTTAAATCACCCTCAGGCAACTTGGGAAAGCGCTGGTATAGCTGATGCGCAACTATAAAGTTGAGCACGCTATCGCCCAGAAACTCTAGGCGTTCGTTATTATTGCCAGAAAAACTGCGGTGGGTAACGGCTAGCTGCAGAAGTGTTGTTGTATTAAATGTATAGCCAATGGATGACTGAAGTGAGACGAGTGACATGCGAAGTTATTTGGGCGTGCTGCTGGCTTTAAAATCTAGCAAAATACTCATATTCCCAAACAGCGGAATCACCTTCTGATATTCAACAACAATTGCACCGCCTTCAATACGTAAATCACGTCCAGAGACACTATCGATACTATCAATAGCGGCCTGGCGATTAAACGCATCTGTAATTTCTTTTTTATTCAATTCACCTGAACTCGCAGTTGCAATTGACTTTACCGCGGTACGAACAGAGTTAAATTCAACGTAGGCTGGGATAGATTTTAATAAAAAGGTACCAATGAATATCAGTGCTGCCAACACAACGATGGTGCCCCAAAAAGACATGCCGCGCTGAGATTTGCTTTGACGGTATTGTGATAGTTGCATAATCGTTCTCCTGTTACGCCATGTTATTGGATGCTGTTGCCAATTCTTGCGAACTTATCAAAATTAAACCATATATAAAATGCCTTGCCTACTAGGTTTTGCTCAGGGACAAAGCCCCAAACGCGACTATCGGAGCTATTATCACGATTATCGCCCATGGCAAAGTAATGACCTTGAGGCACCGTAATCGCTTGCCCACTCATCAGCTTGGCCCCAAGTGAACCAGACTCATATTGATTCACCAAGTCATGAATCAATATATCGTGCTTGACCTCGCCCAAGGTCTCTTGGTAACGCAAAGCTTGAATAGTGACATCGCGGTCTTGGTTATTCTCATCTTTAGTTTGCAATGTATAGATAAAATCATCCTCATCATTCACATTGAGCACTTTGCCATTAATACTTAAGCGCTTGTTGTGATACTGAATCACATCGCCTGGCAAACCCACTACACGTTTAATATAGTCAATGGTTGGATCTGGCGGGTAATGGAATACAAATACGTCACCCCGCGCTGGTTCGTTGACTTCTATAAAGGTATTGTTTAAGACGGGCACACGCAAACCATAGGTAAATTTGTTCACTAAAATATAATCACCTGCCAACAACGTAGGCATCATAGAGCCTGAAGGGATTTTGAATGGTTCTACTAGAAATGAACGGATGACAAACACCAACAGAATCACTGGGAAAAAACTTTTGCTGTATTCCACATACCAAGGTTCTTCTGCGTTATTTCTTAATTTACGCAGCACCAGAATATCCAACAGCCAGATGACACCGGTAATGATCAGTATGACTAGCATAAACAAAGCAAAATACATGGTTATCCCTTAATAGATTTTATTATTTTAACGAACGCTTACTTATCTTCTACGCGTAAAATTGCTAGGAAGGCCTCTTGTGGTATCTCCACATTACCCACCTGCTTCATGCGTTTCTTACCTTCTTTTTGTTTCTCAAGCAGTTTACGTTTACGCGTAATATCGCCGCCATAACATTTGGCCAACACATTTTTGCGCATAGCCTTTACGGTTTCACGCGCAATAATATTGGCACCGATGACAGCTTGAATCGCGACATCAAACATTTGACGCGGAATCAACTCACGCATCTTCGCCGCGACTTCACGTCCGCGGTAAACGCTGTTACTTCTATGCACAATTAAGCTCAACGCGTCCACGCGCTCACCGTTAACCATAATATCAAGCTTCACCAAATCCGCAGCACGGAACTCTAAAAACTCATAGTCCATCGATGCGTAGCCGCGGGATACCGACTTCAGTTTATCAAAGAAATCCAGTACCACTTCATTCAGCGGCATTTCATAGCTCAACATCACTTGCCTACCCATGTATTGCATATTGCGCTGAATACCGCGCTTGTTGTTACATAGCGTCATCACCGGCCCCACATAATCTTGTGGCATCAACAAATTCACTACAATCATCGGTTCGCGAATCTCTTCAACACGTGATGGCTCTGGCAAGCGCGATGGATTCTCAATCTGAACCACCTCGCCTGACTTGAGCAATAACTCGTAGATTACCGTTGGTGCTGTGGTAATCAAATCCATATCGTACTCGCGCTCTAAGCGCTCTTGCACGATTTCCATGTGCAGCAAACCCAAGAAGCCGCAACGGAAACCAAACCCTAGCGCCGTAGAGTTTTCTGGCTCAAACATCAGACTGGAGTCATTCAAGCTTAGCTTTTCCAGTGCAGTTCGTAGCGCTTCAAACTGATTAGACTCCACTGGGTACAAGCCAGCAAACACCTGTGGTTTAACCTCTTTAAACCCTGCCAATGGCTCACTGGCAGGCCTCCCGGCCAAGGTTACAGTGTCACCAACTTTGGCTGCAGCTAGCTCTTTAATGCCGGCAATCACAAACCCTACTTCACCAGCTGACAATTGCTGCTTTTGCACAGATTTTGGCGTAAACACGCCAACTTGCTCGCACAAGTACTCAGCACCAGTCGCCATCAAGCGAATTTTTTCTTTAGGTTTTAGAGCACCATCCACCACTCGTACCAGCATTACCACACCGACGTAATTATCAAACCACGCATCAATGACCAGTGCCTTTAGCGGCGCATTCTCATCGCCTTTAGGTGCTGGCACTTTGGCTACCACTGCCTCTAACACATCACGCACACCCTCGCCCGTTTTGGCAGAACAACGTACCGCATCGGTTGCGTCCACCCCAATCACATCTTCAATTTCTTGAATCACACGGTCAGGGTCAGCCGATGGCAGATCAATCTTGTTCAATACAGCCGTTACTTCAACACCCAAATCAATAGCGGTATAACAATTGGCGACACTTTGCGCCTCTACACCTTGGCTAGCATCTACCACCAGTAGCGCGCCCTCACATGCGGATAGCGAGCGTGAAACTTCGTAGCTAAAATCCACATGGCCAGGGGTATCGATTAAATTCAAGTGGTACACTTGTCCGTCATTAGCTTTGTATTGCAAGGCCGCAGTTTGCGCTTTAATGGTAATGCCGCGCTCACGCTCAATATCCATGCTGTCTAGCACTTGCGCTTCCATTTCACGGTCAGCCAAGCCACCGCACAATTGGATAATACGATCAGCCAATGTGGATTTACCGTGGTCGATGTGAGCAATAATGGAGAAGTTGCGGATATTTTTCATTGTCTACTTTAGTGTTTAAAAACAGGTAAGGCGCATAGCGCGCCTTTTTTAAGTTGCGTGATTTTACTACAAACGCTTGATTAGGTTGTAATTAATTGCATCTTGACCATACATAATCTAGTTAAAAACGACAGTAAAAATGGCAGATTAATGTCTGCCAAAACACACTCAACAGTGACACGCCCACTTCTATCTATGTAAAAAGAGACGAATACACAACAGAACCAGCTGCTATCAACAATATTCGGTAGGTTTTAGGTGATTCACTACCCCAAGCAAATCATCTGTAGTAAACTGAAAAAGCGTTATAGATGATTTAGTAAACGCTGAATCTTCGCGCAAAATATCAAGTGCATTGCACCTGTTTGCAGCCAGCAGGCACAATTTAAAGTGATATCAATTGGTACGTTAAATGACGATTTAACGGAGCAAGGACTCGCATGAATTTATTAACGGTTTACTGCAGAACCAGCAAGGGCGCCAGGGCTTTGTCATTAAAAAACAAAGTGTTGCCGCCTAGCCACATGCAAGTACTTACCAAAACAGATAGCAAGCAAGATGCTAAATCTGTCATGCTAGCGATTGGTAAACTCACAGAATACCAATACACACAAATCCTGATTCAACTGATTAATGATGGCTTCATCATCGCCAAAAGTGATTTTGACGAAACTGCATTTTTTGCATCCAACACCATCCACCCTATGGTGGTGGAAGAACTCCAGACCAAACAGTTTTTCGACACCAGTTTTGGTAGCGCAATTACCAGATCAGCTAGCTCTAACCCTGTTCCCACACTACCTAAGTCAGACTCAAAACAAGATGGTAAAGCACGTGCACAGGCGGAGTTAGATGAAGAAGCTGACAATATCGCCCAAGTGCAAGCAGCTATTCAACGCAAGCTAAAACTGGAAGCAGAAGCAGAGGCGAAAGCCAAGGCAGAAGCACAGGCCAGAGCTGAGGCGGAAGCAAAAGCCAGAGCTGAGGCGGAAGCAAAAGCCAGAGCTGAGGCAGAAGCAAAAGCCAGAGCAGAAGCAGAAGCAAAAGCCAGAGCAGAAGCGGAGGCGAAAGCCAAGGCAGAAGCGGAAGCACAGGCCAGAGCAGAAGCGGAGGCGAAAGCCAAGGCAGAAGCGGAAGCACAGGCCAGAGCAGAAGCAGAGGCGAAAGCCAAGGCAGAAGCACAGGCCAGAGCTGAGGCAGAAGCGGAAGCAAAAGCCAAGGCAGAGGCGGAAGCAAAAGCTAGAGCAGAAGCGGAAGCACAGGCCAGAGCAGAAGCAGAGGCGAAAGCCAAGGCAGAAGCGGAAGCAAAAGCCAAGGCAGAGGCGGAGGCAAAAGCCAAGGCGGAAGCTGAGGCAAAAGCCAAGGCAGAGGCAAAAGCTAGAGCAGAAGCTGAGGCGAAAGCCAAAGCAGAAGCGGAGGCGGAAGCTGAGGCGAAAGCCAAGGCGGAAGCGGAAGCAAAAGCCAAGGCAGAAGCAAAAGCTAGAGCAGAAGCTGAGGCGAAAGCCAAGGCAGAAGCGGAAGCGGAAGCCAAGGCAGAGGCAGAGGCGAAAGCCAAGGCAGAGGCGGAGGCGAAAGCCAAAGCAGAAGCGGAAGCACAGGCCAGAGCAGAAGCGGAAGCACAGGCCAGAGCAGAAGCGGAAGCGAAAGCCAAGGCAGAAGCACAAGCTAGAGCAGAAGCGGAAGCGAAAGCCAAGGCAGAAGCGGAAGCACAAGCTAGAGCAGAAGCGGAAGCGAAAGCCAAGGCAGAGGCAGAGGCGAAAGCCAAGGCAGAGGCAGAGGCGAAAGCCAAGGCAGAAGCGGAGGCGAAAGCCAAGGCAGAGGCTGAGTCAGAAATCGCTGCCATTTTAGCCAAACATCAACACAAACCTGCAACACAAACCAAACCCTATATCGATATTGATGAAGGGGCATTTGGCGATACTTTTTCGGCAATTGATGAAGATGATGACCGTTGGCATCCATCTGATCATCAGACAGAAGAAGATGAATCCACGACCAATATTTTTAAAAACATCGCTGCAAGTATTCAAGAAAAAAGCAAGGCATCAAGCACTAGAAGTCGCTTTTCGATACTAAAAGCAGTTGGTTTAATCTTGCATTATTTGGTCACATTCGTTACACGCTTACTAGGCCCACTTGTGCTCGCACTTGTAGGTTTAATCATTGTGATGGCGCTGCTTAGCCACCTGACAATTGTGATGAGTCCATTCGTTGAACGTGCTGAGACATTTGCTAGCAACAACATTGGTGAACGCATCAAAATCCACAAAATGCATACATCGCTGCTACCTGTGCCACGACTGGTGTTAGATCATGTGGATGTAGGCAATACATCTGATATACAAATTAAATCCGTGAGTGTTGCGCTCACATGGAGCACCTTATTCACCGAACCTACACCAATTAATCAAATAGAATTAGCCAGCATGTCTGTCACCCCATCGCAAATCAAAAGGATGGCAGGTTGGTTCAGTCATATGCAGACGCAATCAGAGGTGCAAGTATCAAATCTTGTATTGCGTGATATTACAATCCAACTGAGTAAAACCAAACTGCCTCCATTTCAGGCGGCAATCTCGCTTAACCCAGCTGGAAAGGTTGCGTCTGCAACTATCTCGCTGGCAGATCAAGATGTGAGTGCCTCGCTTACACCATATGGTGATCATTATAAATGCTCGCTACAAGCGAAAAAGTTTACACTCCCTATTGGTGCGCCCGTTATGCTACAAGCGCTCAAAGCTGAAGGAGAGATAGATGCAGATACACTCCATATTCAGCATATAGAAGCCAATCTATATGGTGGAAATATGGAAGGCAATGCTTCATTCGCTTGGACTAATGATTGGCAATTTGCTGGCAAATTGAATATTAAAGATACTAGCTTAGAGGGTTTGGTGCCTAGCTTCAGTACGATACAAGCCAAAGGAGACTTAACCACCGAGATTGATTTTTCATCGAATGCGCAGGAGATTGAGTCCATTTTTGACAAACCTACACTTAAAGCGAGATTTAACATTGATAAAGGTGAGGTTGGCTGGATTGATATTATTCGCGCGATTCAAGTAGCTAAAAAGAATATGGCCATCAATGGCAGTACCAATTTTGATCAGTTGATCGGTCAATTATCTGTCAACAATGGTCGATACACTTATGAACAACTGACGCTTAAGTCAGGCAATATGCGAGCTTCCGGCGCATTTTCTATTCTAGAGAACCAACAACTCAAAGGTAGCATACGTGTTAACCTCAACACCCCCTCACGCAAGGTCAAATCGACATTACAGCTTTCGGGTTCCACCACACATCCACAGACCAAGTAATGAATAGCCGTTTACATAAAAAAAGCCGCTTGTACGATACAAGCGGCTTTTGTTTGTGGCCAAATAATAGATATGCTATTTGACTTTAGTTGTTGTGTAGCAAATTAATTATGCATGGGCTATTTATTAACTTTAATTGGCACATACAAAGTATTTTCTCCACGCAATACTAGTATTGCTACCGTTTTTCCAGCAGGCACCGCATTAATTTGCTTATTAAACAGATCAACACTTTGACTCTCGCTGTTATTTAAACCTAGCACCACATCTCCACGACGAATACCCGCTTGCGCCGCTACACCTGTGCTCTCAATGACAAGCAGCCCATTTTTACCATTCAGCTTTTTCTTTTGTTGCGGGGTCAGCTCCTTTAAGGTGAGACCTATTTTATTTGCTTCAGCTTTGGGTGCCGTTTTGCTTGGTGCTGCTACTTCAGAAGGGTCAGTTGGCATTTCACCCACGCCAACATTCACTGTTTTAACTGCACCCTTACGCATAATTTCGACTGGCACTAATTTACCTGGCTTGGCACTTCCAACCACACGTGGCAAATCACTAGACACCACAATCTGCTTACCATCGAATTTGGTAATCACATCACCAGCCTCTAAACCACCTTTGTCCGCTGGCCCATTTTTCTCCACACCTGCGACAAGCGCCCCGTTGGTATTTTTCATACCAAACGACTCAGCTAGCTCTTTGGTAAGCTCTTGAATAGCAATGCCTAACCAGCCGCGAGTTATTTTTCCAGTGGATTTTAATTGATTGGAAATATCTATCGCCACATCAATTGGAATGCTAAACGACAAGCCCATTGAACCACCGCTACGACTGTAGATTTGCGAGTTAATCCCCACCACTTCACCACGTAAATTAAACAAAGGACCACCTGAGTTACCTGGGTTGATGGCCACGTCAGTTTGAATAAATGGTACAAAGTTCTCTTGTGGTAAAGCACGGCCCTTAGCACTCACTATGCCTGCTGTCATTGTGTTTTCCAAACCAAACGGAGAACCAATCGCCGCCACCCACTCCCCTACTTTTAAAGTGTTCGGATCACCGACAGTCACTTTTGGCAGATTAGTTGCTTCGATTTTAATCAAAGCCACATCGGTACGCTTGTCTGCACCAATAATTTTAGCTTTGAACTCACGCTTATCAGATAGCTTGACCAACACTTCATCAGCTTCGTTTATCACATGCGCATTGGTTAAAATATAACCGTCCTGACTAATGATAAAACCAGAACCCAAAGATTGCGTTTTGTACTCTTGCCCACCTTGCCCAGGCACTTGTCCTGGAGGCATGCCCGGGATGCCAAAGCGCTTGAAAAATTCTTGTAAATTTTCGTCATCTGGCATACCCGGAAAAGGTGACATGCCATTGTTCTGCGCAACAGAAGTAATACTAATATTAACGACTGCAGGCCCTTGTTTTTCAGCCAACTCTGTAAAATCTGGTAAATCTTTTGCATAGGCATGCATAGTATTGATTGACATTGCAATCAACAAAAACGTACTAGAAATCCATTTTTTCAACATCTAAATTTCCTTCTACTTATCCTCAAAGGTTAACGTTAATTGGCAAATGTTATTGTCCTATCATCACTTGCCAATCTTAAAATGATAGGTTGTTGCATTACAAAGTATTGATTAGAGGCAGTAAAGCCCTTGACCCACAGCAGCCCAACAATCAAACCGGCCAGTGCTGCCAGCATCACCACTCCGTTTGAATCATTGACTTGCATAGTTAATATGGAGGCAATAAGCATGGTTACAAGCGGCAATATGTATAACAGCAACGCACTCCATAACAGCGCTTGCTCATTGATACCGACGATGACGCTTTGCCCAACAGAGGCGTTGATATTGTTATTTGCTTTAAAAGCAGTAGAACGATGGGCAAATAATTTGCCCCAAATAGAATTGCCGCAGCCACGTGTTTGTCCACACAAACCACAAGCTGTTTTACGCTCAATTTCTAATACAGCAATATTAGATGCATCTGGGTTACTCTCGTTAGCTTCCAGAGATAGGATTACTGCGCGCTCTTCAATCATGATGTGCTAGGAGGGAATTATTTGTTTGCTGTGGTTTGCGTTTGCTTACTAAAGCTGACTGCTTTGGCGATTTGTTGGACAGTTTGTGCAGGCACTTCACCCACTACGATGACTTGATAGCCCTCAACTACGTTTGCACAAATATTGGTAGAACCCAGTACTTTGTGCCCCATTTTTGGACGGTCACCTTTTTTTATAGGCTCAATAAACATAGAGACTGAAGCAATGCCATCCGAAAAAATCACTTGATTTACCACTGTGGACTTACCGGGCACAATGTGTTCAATGTGATCAATTTTACGGTAGCCAGGTGGTAGGTTAGCAACCACCCAATTAGTAGTTACATGATTGACCGTTGTTTCTTCTTCCATCACATATTGCTTAGTCAAATCAATTTTTGGTTGAAACCAATTGAGATCATGTGTATTCAACATACTTAGCTGCGTGAACCCAATTTGTTCTAGCACTTGCCCCTGACGGTCCATCAAAGACATCTTCACTAGCAGACCAAACTCCACATCTGACCAAACTTTAATAAAATAACGATAACCATCGTTTGGTACCAAATCTATGATTTGCGCATCTCTGCCCGCGATTCGCTCCACCATGCCTAATTTCGCTGTGTAACTATTTTTAAGTACGTCTAAATTAGTTGGCAACATGGCAGGAAACAAGTTTTGACCGCGACGCTTTTCAATCACCACTTTGTTATTTTTGGCATTAAAGATAACAATGTCACTGCCTTCACTAAACACTTCACGTGGTTGACCATCCAACACCACATTACGTGTCAGTTCTCGGCCAGCATTATTCATGTGGGTAATTTGTACGGAGCGGGCTTGGTTGCCATTCTGGTAGACAAACACACCTTGGTAATTCAACTCTCTAGCCGCAAAAGCAGTTTTCTGCAAAGCGAGCCATGGGTCATCTAGCGCTTGAACATTAAGACTTGCACCAATAAAGGCACAAGCCAACATCCACCTAAACATTATTAGCGTTGCTCCGTGTATGAAACGTTTTGAATATAGTACGCAGCACCATTAGGAGCATAAGTCTGATGGGCTGTTAAATATTCGCTAGGTAGGTTTTCTGCAATCTCTACAGGGCTCAACAAATTTTGCTCAGATTTCTGCTGCTGTAAGAGCATTAAGCCTACAAACATAACCGCTGTAACCGATGCTGCAACCGACCAGAAAGCGGTTTTTTTGAATAATGACTGTTTCAACTTGGCTTCTGTGGCCTGAGCTGCAGCTGGCGCTAGCACTGTAGGCTCGTTATCAATTGCATCCATGATACGACTGGTCATATCACAATGAAATGCATGCTCGCCACGCATCACATCACCAATCATATGATAAGCATTCCAAGCACGTCTTAGTTCACCGTCAGATTTAGCCACAATCAATAGATGGTCTGCGTTACTGGTGTTAAATTCACCATCCATCAAGGCGGATAATTGTTCTTTCATACTAACCCCGTAGTTCTATCTTTATGTTTTATGTTCAACAAAATGAATAACTGAGCATTACCAGCGCTTATGTTCCGGTGTGTCTAACAATGGACGCAGTTTAGCCGCAATGGTCTCACGCGCTCTAAAGATGCGTGAACGCACTGTGCCAATAGGACACTGCATAATCACAGCAATATCTTCGTAGCTTAATCCTTCGAGTTCACGCAAAGTAATTGCTGTACGCAACTCGTCAGGTAGATTGGCAATGGTGTCATTCACTGTTTGCGCAATCTCTTTGGTCATCATCGCCGTTTCGGGCGTATCCATGGTGCGCATTTCAATGCCTTGGTCAAAATTCTCTACATCTTCAATTTCAACCTCTTGCATTACCTGTGGCTTACGCCCCATCGACACCAAGTAATTTTTAGCAGTATTAATGCCAATACGATACAACCATGTGTAAAAGGCACTGTCACCCCTAAAGTTGTGCAGCGCTCTGTATGCTTTGATAAAAGACTCTTGCACAACGTCTTCCACCTCAGCTTGATCACGAATCATACGTGACAGCAAACGACCTAATTTACGATGATACTTATCCACTAACAACCCAAAGGCTTTTTTGTCGCCTTGCTGTGCTCGTGTCACCAATACTTGGTCAAGTTCTCGATTTTCAGCGCTCAAATTTTGCACTGGCTTTTCCGCCATAGCGGCGTCGCTCCCGTTTGCAGTTTTTTTATAGCCAGTAGTATACGCCTTCGTAGTGCTTTCTACGAAGCCTGATCGGGTTAACTCTTCAATTTTACCTGTTTGTAACATTTTCTCTTCCCCTATCTAATTTATGCATGATGTATCACGCATTGCTAGCTCTTCTATACAGACACAGTTAAACTTCTAATAGTTCATAAAAGTTAGCAAGTATGATTAATCAATTTGATGTGCTCATTATTGGGAGCGGCTTAGCAGGATTAACACTGGCTCTTAAAGTCGCCGACACCAAAAAAGTGTGCTTGGTCAGCAAACGAGAAATCACAGACAGTGCTAGCAGCTGGGCGCAAGGCGGGATTGCTGCTGTACTCAACAACGATGATTCGATTGAAGCGCACATTGAAGACACCTTGATTGCTGGCGCTGGTTTGTGTGACAAGGAAGTTACTCGCATGGTGGCGGAAAAAGGCCGCGAAACCATTGAATGGTTGATACAGCAAGGCGTACACTTTACACGTGAATCGGATGACAGCGGCTACCACCTGACCCGTGAGGGTGGCCACAGTCACCGTCGCATCTTTCACGTGGCCGATGCCACTGGTAACGCCGTACAAAAAACATTGACCGAGCGTATTCGTGAACATGCGAATATCACGCTGATGGAAAATCATATTGCAGTAGATTTAATCACCACCAAAAAACTGGAGGGATCTGCAAACCTAGCTGATCATAACCGTTGTTTAGGGGCGTATGTGCTCGACAATACCACGGGAAAAGTAATCACCATTGCCGCACAACACACGGCTTTAGCTACCGGTGGTGCAGGTAAAGTTTATTTATACACCACTAACCCAGATGTAAGCACTGGCGATGGCATTGCCATGGCATGGCGTGCCGGTTGTCGTGTCGCCAACATGGAATTTATTCAATTTCACCCTACCTGCTTATATCATCCGCATGCCAAATCTTTTTTGATCTCCGAAGTGGTCCGTGGTGAAGGCGGCTTATTGAAACTGCCGGATGGCACGCGCTTTATGCCAGCTCACGATGCGCGTGGTGAGTTAGCGCCGCGCGATGTAGTGGCACGTGCGATTGACTTTGAAATGAAAAAGCGTGGCTTGGATTGCGTATATTTAGACATTTCACATCAGCCTGCCGAATTCATTCAAAGCCATTTTCCAACCATCTACAAACGCTGTTTGGAATTGGGGATTGATATCACCAAGCAACCTATTCCAGTGGTGCCTGCAGCCCATTACAGCTGCGGTGGTGTGATGACAGATGCATACGGAAGAACGGACATTGATTCCCTATATGCAATTGGCGAAACCGCGTGTACTGGACTGCATGGTGCTAACCGTCTTGCCAGCAATTCATTGCTTGAATGCTTGGTATTTAGTCAAGCGGCAGCCAGCCAGATATTAAAAGCCCCAAATCATGCATGGAAAACGCTCCCAGAATGGGATGAGAGTCGCGTGACCGATGCAGATGAAGAGGTACTGATTACGCATACATGGAATGAGCTACGCCGTTTTATGTGGAATTATGTGGGTATTGTGCGTACCAATAAACGTTTAAGTCGGGCGCTACACCGCATCTACATGCTACGGGATGAAGTACACGAGTTTTATAGTAATTTTAGAATTAGCAACGACCTCATTGAGTTACGAAATTTGTTACAAGTGGCCGAGCTGATTGTCTTGAGCGCTATTGAGCGACATGAGAGCCGCGGTCTACATTACAGCAAGGACTACCCGCAACTGTTGGATGAAGCTGTCCCTACTGTATTAGAACCGGTGACAGACTACAGCTTATTGGATGGCGCGCACGGACATCCCATCGCGATTAATCAGCACTAGCATTCATGCCATACCCGCTGTTATTGCTGCTTTGTTGCTTGTGCACATGCAACCTAAGCGCACTTGCCGAGCCAATTATCACCCACTTTTACGATGGTGACACAGTGAAAATTGAAGATGGTCTGCGCCAATACAAACTTAGAATCAATGATATCGACGCGCCTGAGCGTAACCAACGTTATGGTAAACAAGCACGTCGTGCACTGATGAAACTGTGTAAACAAGCGGATGTTCAAGTCACGCTCACTGGAATAGACAAATATCAGCGTGACCTTGGCTACTTAACATGTAACAACACTTCAGTGAGTGAAGCATTAGTTGCGCAGGGTTATGCATGGTTCAACGTACGCTACTCAGGCAATTGGGCGTTGCAAGCTCTTGAGAATGATGCGCGACTAGCCAAGCGTGGCCTGTGGAAGCAAAAAAAACCTATGCCTCCTTGGGTTTGGCGACAAAAACATGCACACAACTAAACCATAATCGCATCAAATAGATTAAAATCACCTTAAATTTCAATATCAATTATTTCAGTTAGGAAACGTCCATGCAAGTTGCCATGAACACAGTAGTTACAATGACTTACGAACTTAAAAATAGCGACGGCCAAGTGCTTGAATCCAGCACAGAGCCAGTGGCTTATCTGCATGGTGGCTACGACAATATCTTCCCGAAAGTGGAAGAAGCAATGCACGGCAAAAATATTGGGGATACCGTAGAAGTAAGCTTAGACCCAGAAGATGCATTTGGTGAGTACGATGAAGCTTTGGTGCAAATTGAACCAGCCAGCGCTTTTCCTAGTAAAGACTTAAAAGTTGGCATGCAGTTTGAAGGTGAAGATGAAACTGGTGATGTAGTGCTTTACACGATTACTGAAATTGCAGATGGTAAAGTAGTGGTCGATGGCAACCATCCGTGGGCAGGCGAACGTTTATTGTTTACTGCAAAAATTACTGCCGTACGGGCAGCAAATCAAGAAGAAGTATCACATCAACACGTGCATGGTGCTGGTGGCCACCACCATTAATATGGTGATGTAATCGCTAAAACAGCTTACATCAGGATGATTGGCATCTTTGTATGTAGAATATTCAAATAAAACGAGACACATAGGCATGTTCAGCTATCCAGCTAAATGCCTGTGTCAGGTTTTATTTGTATTTATTTTCATCATAGCATTATTGCAGCATGCGCATGCCACTGCGATACAGCGCTTAAATAACGGAAACAAAACAGAAGCGATATCAGAAACCAAAAAAGTGCCCAAGCTTGATGGTCAAACCACTGGCGCGCAAGCTGTTGTTAATCCGAAACTCACACTTTCCACAAAAATATCTAGCCTTAAACTAGCCAGCAAACTTCCAACGAATAGCCCAGAAAATCTAACGACTTCAGCGACAACCCACTTTACTCAGCAAACGCAAGAAAGTGCCAAACCGTCCAATACGATAGCTAGCTTGGCGAATCAGAAAAATCATACAAGCCTGCGTTATCAAGCCAAAAAAACAGAAGTTGAGCAGGCGTTTGAATTCGAGAACAGGCTACTGCTTGGGTTAATGCTCATTTTTGTGTCTGGTTTACTGATCGTCTATTTAATCAGTAAATATAGAATGCTACTCTGACAGTGGTATCTCAGTCTGCGCAAACTCTTCAAACGGGGGTAACTCAGCTAAAGAGCGCAAATTCAAATCATCTAAAAAGAACTTAGTGGTCGCATACAGTGATGGACGTCCAGGCACTTCGCGTTGTCCAACCACATCTATCCACTCACGTTCTTGTAGCTGACGAATGACATTTGGGTTGACCGCCACGCCTCGAATCTGTTCAATATCCCCACGTGTCACTGGCTGGCGGTAAGCGATAATCGCTAGCGTTTCCATCACTGCGCGTGAATATTTTGGCTGGCGATCCGGATTTAAGCGAGCAATATATTCAGCATATTGTGCTTTGGCTTGAAACCGGTAGCCACTGGCTACCTGGACTAAATCCAAGGTTTTATCTGCCCAATCCTGCTTGAGCTCATCTAACAACATGCGCAAAGTAGTGCGTTCCATCTTGCCTGCAAACAGTTTCAACAAATCATCCAAGCTTAATGGCGTGCCAGCTGTCAGCAAAGCAGCTTCCAGCACTTGTTTCATTTCCTGAATATTGTTCAAGTCTTTCATTTAAAGACCCCTATTCGACCGTATCTATGCGTAATTGCAAGTAAATAGGGCTAAAAGCAGCTTGTTGTGTAATGCGGATCAAGCCTTCTTTTGCCAATTCCAATACTGCTAAAAAATGCACTACCAACTTTGGCAAAGCGGCATCATCCATCTCAAATAAAGCGGAAAATGCCACCATCTTCTCTGTGTTAAGGCGTCGTAGAATTTGGCTCATGTGCTCACGTACTGAGAGCTCCGCACGCCCTAGTTTATGGTGTTGATTTAACTTGGCACGCTTCAGTACATTCTTCCAAGCGTCCAGCAAATCATCCAAACTGACTTCCGGTGGTTTTACTTGGCTAATGTGTTGATAATAAGCTGAAGCCACCTGTATTTCTGCCCCAACCATTGGCATTGCGTCCAATCGTTGTGCCGCCAACTTAATCGCTTCATATTCCATTAGACGTCGCACCAACTCGGCACGTGGGTCATCTTCTTCAGCCACGTCGACTGGCTTGGGTAACAACATGCGCGATTTGATTTCTATTAGCATTGCCGACATAAGCAAATAATCTGCCGCCAACTCGAGCTTAATGGCTTTCATCTTATCCACGTAACCCATATATTGCTTGGTCAATTGCGCCATGGGGATATCTAGGATATCTAGGTTATGCTTACGGATTAAGTAAAGTAGCAAGTCCAGCGGACCTTCAAATGTCTCTAAATAAACTTCCAGTGCATCGGGCGGGATATACAAATCCTGCGGCAACGCATTCAGCGTCTCTCCATTGATTTTGGCGTGAATCGGCGCTTCAATCATGTGAACTTAACTGTAGTTCAAACCCATGACATCGCGCACATCACGCATGGTCTCGCGAGCCAATTTGCGTGCTTTTTCACAGCCTTCGGCCACAATATTTTTCACCAAGGTAGGGTCTTCCGCATATTCGGCAGCACGTTCCTGAATCGGTTTCAACTCATTCACCACACCATCAATCACCGGCTGTTTACACTCAATACAGCCGATAGAAGCCGATTTACAGCCATTCTGTACCCATGCTTTCACAGTATCATCCGAATAGACTTCATGCAGCTGCCACACTGGACATTTAGCTGGATCACCCGGATCTGTTCGGCGAATACGCGCTGGATCTGTTGGCATCGTTTTAATTTTCTTGGCCACGACATCGATCGGCTCGCGCAAGGAAATAGTATTGTTATAAGACTTGGACATTTTCTGTCCATCTAAACCAAACATCTTGGAAGCTGGCGTCAGTTTGTATTCCGGCTCTACCAAAATGATTTTGCCACCGCCCTCCAAATAACCGAGCAAGCGCTCTTTGTCGCCCATGCTCATGCCTTGCTGTTCTTCAATCATGGCGCGCGCCGCCTCTAACGCTTCTTCATCGCCGCCTTCTTGATAAGCTGCACGCATTTCTTCGTATAGTGCGGCGCGTTTGGAACCTAGCTTTTTAATGGCGGCTTCTGCTTTTTCTTCAAAGCCTTTTTCGCGACCGTAAATATGATTAAAGCGTCTAGCGATTTCACGTGTTAGTTCAATGTGTGGCACTTGGTCTTCGCCCACTGGCACTTGTGTGGCTTTATAAATCAAAATATCTGCACTTTGCAGTAAGGGGTAACCTAAAAAGCCAAAGGTCGATAAATCTTTATTGCTAAGCTTTTCTTGCTGATCTTTATACGTAGGTACACGCTCCAGCCAGCTTAGCGGTGTCATCATGCTAAGCAAGGTATACAACTCAGCATGCTCAGGCACGCGGGATTGAATAAAGATGGTGGCGTTGGCGGGATCAACACCAGCTGCTAACCAGTCAATCACCATATCCCATACGCTTTCTTCAATTACTTCCGGCGTATCGTAATGCGTGGTAAGTGCATGCCAATCTGCTACAAAGAATAGACACTCATGCTCATGTTGCAGACGTAACCAATTTTTGAGTACGCCATGATAATGCCCCAAGTGTAACTGCCCTGTGGGGCGCATGCCCGATAAAACGCGTTCAACCGCCATAGTGATTCAAATCCAAAGAAAATTAAACTCTAAAACCTGCACCTAATTATAGATGATGCCTGTCTAAATTATCCATGCTTTTATGCGGCATGGTATGCAGAACTGCATTTACATGAAGACTACGTAAATGAGCCTTTCAAACAACTGGATAATGGGCGAGATGATTTTGCCCAAGATACCGGTAAACATCAGCACAATCAGTATGATAAACCCGTATTGCTCCAACCGCGCCAATTGAATCGCCATTGGCGTAGGTAACAAACTCACGGCAATACGACCGCCATCCAAAGGCGGCATAGGCAGTAAATTCAGCACCATCAGCACCAAGTTAATGGAAATGCCAGCCAAGCTCATTTCTGCTAAAAAATTAACCGCAGTATTAGGTGCGTAATTAGCGTAGCTTAATAGCAACGCCCAAAAAATGGCCATGATAAAATTAGAAGCTGGACCTGCGGCAGCCACCCAAAACATGTCTTTTTTAGGGTTACGTAAATTGGCAAAATTGACAGGTACCGGCTTGGCCCAGCCAAACAATATACCGCCGAGCATAACCGTTAATGCAGGCAGGAGAATTGTGCCAAACGGATCGATATGCTTCAGCGGATTTAAGGTAATCCTACCCATACGCTCAGCCGTTAAATCGCCAAAGTATTTAGCTGCATATCCATGCGCTGCTTCGTGCACAGTGATTGCAAACAAAATGGGTAGCGCGTAAACGGCTATTTTCTGAACAACGGTTAGTTCCAACTATGTTTACCCCTTATCAATCTATAAGCCCAGCGCATCTAAAGTACCAATACCCTGCCGTATCACTTCCGGTGACGCACCTGTTAAATCGACTACAGTGGTCTCACCCGCCTGAGCTAACGTTGAGTCGATCACCAAATCCAGCCGGTGTTCTAATTGCTCGCGAATTTCCCAAGCGATATTTAATGGTGCTTCATCATCAGGCAATTGCAAAGTCATGCTAAGTAAAGGCGCGTCTAGCATTTCAAGCAATGCCTGTGTAACCGTATGCGCGGGCACCCGCAAACCCACAGTACTGCGCTTTGCATGCAGCAAGCGACGCGGCACTTCACGGCTGGCTTCTAAGATAAAAGTGTAAGGGCCTGGCGTATTGGCTTTAAGCAACCGGAACTGCGCATTATCCACTTTGGCATAGGTGCTCAATTCGCTTAAATTACGGCACATCAACGTAAACAGGTGGCTATCATCAACCCCACGAATACTGCGGATTTTGGCTTGCGCATCTTTAAAACCTAGCGCACAGCCCAAGGCATAACTAGAATCGGTTGGATATGCGATCACGCCGCCATTTTGCAAAATATCCACCGCCTGCTTGATCAAGCGCGCTTGTGGATTGTCTGCATGAATTACAAAATACTGGGCCATAAGAAATACGTGTCAGGTTAGCAACTAAGCACTGGCTGCTAAGCGTGTAGCAGTTGCGCCTCTTCCCAATCTTGCCAAACCGGAACACAGCCTTTGGGCAAGTCTGGCAAATAACCCATTTCCATATAAGACAAGCCCGGACCATGATAATCCGAGCCTTGTGAAGCTTTTAGGCTAAAGCGGTGGGCGATTGTTGCAAACTGATCATATTGCGGCGGCGTGTGACTACCAGTGACGACCTCAATTGCCTCACCACCATAGCCTCTGAACTCATGCATGAGTAGGTGCATATTCACAAAACCTAAATCGTAACGTCCTGGATGTGCAATCACCGCAACACCACCACTGCCTTTAATCAGCGTCACAGCTTCTTCCAAACTCATCCACTGGTGATCAACAAACCCTGGCTTGCCTTTGACCAAGTATTTTTTAAACACCGTTTTTACATTTTTTGCGTGGCCCGCTTGCACCAAAAACTGCGCGAAATGACTGCGCGTCATGATGCTTTGCTTAGAAAAGCTTTGAGCACCTTCATAAGCGCCCATAATGCCTACTTTTTCCAAACCTGCCGCAATCTCTCTGGCACGCGCATCGCGTGCACTGCGTACGCCTGCCAATGCGCTTTTCAAAGCGGCGTTTTCAGCATCCACCTTTAAACCGACAATGTGCAAAGTGCGGCGCTTCCAAGTGACAGAGATTTCCACACCGTTGACAAACGCAATACCATGGCGTTTGGCCGCTTCTTTGGCAATCACTAAACCACCCAAATCATCGTGATCGGTCAAGCCTAGCACTTTAACCCCACGCGATGCGGCGTGCGCCACTAGCGCTTCGGGTGCTAACAAGCCATCCGAAATCGTAGAGTGACAATGCAAATCAATTAACGCAGCCATAATCTCATAAGTATTTTGCAATCAATCAGAAATCATAGCAAAATACAGGCATTACCGATAGCGCATCCAATGTTACGGCGCATTCCACCATCAACGTATTTGAAGTGTATTCATGAAAATTTTTTTTGATTTGCTCCCCGTCATTCTGTTTTTTGTAGCTTATAAGCTGTTCGATATTTATGTAGCTACGGCTGTCGCCATCGGCACAACCATCGCGCTGATTATCTGGAGCAAACTAGTATTTAAAACTGTAGACAAAGCACTACTCATCAACGGCGCCATTATTTCGGTGCTGGGCGGCATCACTTTATTACTGCATGACAAAACTTATATTATGTGGAAGCCCACCGCACTGTATTGGATAGGGGCATTAGTGTTGTTTATTTCCAATCAATTTTTCAACAAAAACCTGATTCAGCAAATGATGCATAAGGTATTGAACCCACCCGCAACCATCTGGCATAAACTCAATTGGTTGTGGATATTGTTTCTTGTAGCTTTAGGGGTTATTAACTTATATGTTGCATTTAACTTTACAGAAAATGCATGGGTAAACTTTAAATTATTTGGCGTCACCACACTGATGTTTGCCTTTATGATTGGTCAAACATTGGTGTTAAAACAATACTTGGTCAATCCTAGTGATGATCAAACCATACCTAAGGATGGAGAATAGTGATGTGGTACGCAATTGTTGCTGAAGACACCCCAAATAGCTTAGAAAAACGATTAAAAGCTAGACCTGCACATTTAGCCAGACTCACAGCGCTTCAAAATGAAGGTCGATTGTTATTAGCCGGCCCCTTTCCTGCCATTGATAGCGTTGATCCAGGCCCCGCAGGCTATACAGGCAGCTTAATCATTGCAGACTTTCCTGATTTATCCGCCGCACAAGCTTGGGCGGAAGCTGATCCATTTGTTACAGAAGATGTATATGCCGGGGTAAAGGTATCACCGTTCAGGAAAACTCTACCTTGACCATGAGCCTGTCCGAAGAAATCAAACTGCGCCTAAGCAGCCTTGAACCAACTTTGTTTGAGCTATCCGACCAGTCCGCAATGCACGCCGGTCATGCTGGAAGCTCTGGGGGTGGACACTTCCAATTAAAAATCGTAAGCTCTCGTTTTTCAAATCAATCTCAAATCGCCAGACACAGAATGGTGTATCAAGCAATCCATGACTTAATACCGCATAAAATTCATGCTATTAGCATAGTTGCAATTTCACCGAACGACCCCATAACTATAACGTCTAACTAATTGGACTTTTCATTTAACCTGAGGATTACTGATGAATATAAAACACATTTTAGCCACTACAGCAGCATTTAGCACACTAGCACTGGCTCAACCACTTTTCGCTGCTGAGGCTTCAGTAGCTACCGTTAACGGCAAACCCATCAAGCAATCTTGGGTGGATTACATCACTAGAGACGCTGAAGCCCGTGGTCAAAAACCGAATGAAAACATGAAAAGTGCCATCATTAATGAGTTAGTGGGTTCTGAACTCGCTTATCAAGAAGCGCAAAAAATGGGCATCGATAAGCAACCTGACTTTATTGCCAATGAAGAATTAGCCCGTCGTAAACTACTAGTGAATGCTTTCTTGGCAGACTTCATGAAGAAAAACCCAGTGTCTGAGGCTGAGAAAAAAGAAGCTTACGAACAATACAAAAAAGAGCTGGGCGAAAAAGAATACAACGCACGCCACATCTTGGTTAAAACAGAAGCAGAAGCCAACGATATTTTAGCGCAATTGAAAAAAGGTACAGACTTTGCAAAACTAGCAAAGGAAAAATCACTCGATCCAGGCTCTAAAGAAAAAGGTGGTGATTTAGGCTGGTTCTCACCAGCAGGCATGGTAAAACCATTCAGTGATGCAGTGGTTGGCCTGAAAAAAGGCGAGCTGTCTACAGCACCTGTGCAGACTCAGTTTGGCTGGCATGTAATTAAAATGATTGACTCGCGCGCAACGCAAGTTCCGGCTTACGACAAAGTCAAAGAAGGCCTTGAGCGTACTTTACAGCAACGTAAATTGGAAAAAATGATGCTTGGCTTGAAGGATAAAGCGAAGATTGAAGTGGCCGGTGCAAAAAAATAATCGGTAAAATTCTACGTACTTATTAAAAAGCCTGCATATGCAGGCTTTTTAATTTTCACAGGTCACTTTTAGTTTTCATGTCCCTACTGAGTTATGGCATAATTAAGAACTATTATCATTTAGATTAATCTGAATACGCATGACAACGCTCAGCAATTTAACACCAGGCCAACACGGCACGATACATGCCATTCATGCTGATCAAGGCTTATACCAAAGGCTCAACGCATTGGGTTTCCGTATTGGAAAGCAAATTGCGTTAATACGCCGCGCCAGCTTTAATGGACCTCTGCATGTAAGGATTGGCGCCACCGATATTATTTTGCGCGAGATTGAAGCACAGCGCATCCAACTTGATTTAGCTTAAGCACACCTTACTCGATGAAACGCATTGCATTACTCGGCATGCCCAATACTGGCAAATCCACCTTATTCAATCGTTTAAGCGGGGCTTCTGCCAGAGTAGGTAACTGGCCCGGCATTACCGTGGATTTGATGAGTGCGAAAATTTTGGCCGGTGGCCACATTGCCGAACTGATTGATTTGCCAGGCTTATATGATCTGCATGGATTTTCGGATGACGAGCAAGTTGTTAGACACTTTTTGAGCAACCATGCAGTAGATTTAGTGATTATTGTCTTGAATAGCTCACAAATTGATCGCCAATTATCGTTGGCACTGCAGATTAAACAACTGGGTTTACCGACTACATTGCTACTCAACATGCAAGATGAAGCCAAGCGCTCTGGTATTAGCATAGACACGCAAGCCATGTCGGAACAACTCGGATTTCCGGTGCAGACCATCAGTGCAAAATATGGCGATGGTTGCCCACAGGCATTACAATTGATTGGTCAAATCTTAAACCAACCTGCCACCATTTCATCCCCTCAAGACGTTGCCAAACTGTTAGAAGTAGACAACCAGATTGAGCAAACCATGCATGATATCGTCAAGCATGCCGTACAGATGCCGGTGAAACTTAATGATGAAACCACAGACCAGATTGACCGCATATTACTGCACCCCTGGCTGGGTTTGCCCATCTTTTTTCTGGCCATGTTTTTGTTGTTTCAGTTTATTTTTACCGCGGGCAAACCCCTGCAAGACGGTATGGCTTGGGCACTGGATTTATTTAGAACCGAGGCGTTTGAACCGCTATTAAGCGGCCTGCCAGTTTGGCTAAATGGTCTATTGTTAGATGGCATCTACAACGGGATTGGAACTGTAGCCGCATTTGTACCGATTATTGTCCTGTTTTTCTTGGTCATGAGTATGGTGGAAGACAGTGGGTATTTATCACGCGCTGCCTTTTTAATGGATAGCTTGATGGCAAAAATGGGCTTAGATGGGCGCGGATTTGTCATGATATTGATGGGTTTCGGCTGCAATGTTCCAGCACTGATGGGTACACGCGTGATGCGCAGCCGCCCAATGCGGCTGCTGACCATGCTCGTTATCCCACTATCCCTTTGCTCAGCACGCTTGCAAGTATTCTTATTTATGATTGCCACTCTGTTTGTAGCTCATCAAGCGGCGTTTATCATGTTTGGCTTATACATGGTTAGTTTTCTTACTATTTTCCTGACAGCCATTCTGTTTAAAAACCAATACAAAAGCACAGAGCCATTTATCTTAGAACTCCCCCCTTATCGATTCCCAACACCTCGTCAAATCTGGCTGCGTGGCTGGCAAGAGGTAAAACACTTTTTAAATCGCGCTAGTAAATTTATCGTGATTGGGGTGGTGCTGGTGTGGGTGATGACTCACTATCCAACCGACGTTGCGCCCGCCAGCGTGGGAACAATCGCCGGCCAAATTGGGCAATTTTTTGCACCTGTGCTCAACCCTATTGGTATTGACACTCAACTGGCTATCGCACTGATTTTTGGTTTTGTGGCCAAAGAAATTGTGGTGGGTTCATTAGCAGTGATTTATGGCTTGCAAGGCGATGCGCTTAGCCATCAAATTGCCATGAACATCGACTGGGTACAGGGCATGAGCTTCATGCTATTCACGCTAATTTACACACCCTGCCTATCTACTATTGCTACCATGAAGAGTGAATCGAAAAGCAGCTTATTTATGTGGCTATCCATTGTATGGTCACTTGGTTTGGCCTGGATAATCAGCTTTATTTTCTATCAAGGCGCACGCGCACTAGGGTTGTAATTATTCGTCTGGAATGACTGCTTTCTGTTAAAATAATGCTTGAAAATTTTTACCATAAAGCCCTCTCACTCATGTCCAGTTCTAAATCTAGCGCCTATTGTTTAAGCCTCCGAGGCAGTTCTGCTTTATCGCAATTTCGCCTTGATAAGCTATATGCATCACTCAAGCACACAGCCCCTAGCATTCAGCACGTTTATGCAGAATTAATGCATTTTGCCTTTAGCGAAACAGCGTTGTCTGAACATGAGCAAAGCACACTCAAACAAATCTTGACCTACGGTCCCAAAACCAATACTGAAGCACCGAATGGTGAATTGTTTTTGGTGATTCCACGTATCGGCACAATCTCACCTTGGGCATCACGTGCAACAGATATTGCTAACAATTGCGGGCTTGATACAGTATTGCGTCTTGAGCGCGGCATCGCTTATTACGTGACGACACGAGATGGCGGTCCGCTAAATGATGTGGAGAAAGCGGCATTTAAAGCTGCCATTCATGACCGCATGACGGAGTCTGTGGTGGGTGAACTGCAAGCGGCTGAACATTTATATCACCATGCCGACCCTAAACCCTTGAGCACCATTGATTTGTTGCAAGGCGGCAAAGCTGCTTTAGAATCAGCTAACAACGAGATGGGACTGGCATTATCACCTGATGAGGTGGACTACCTGCTAGAAAATTACCGCAAAATGGGACGCAACCCAACCGATGTTGAACTGATGATGTTTGCGCAAGCTAACTCTGAGCATTGTCGCCACAAAATCTTCAATGCGGATTGGGTGATTGATGGCGTGCAACAAGACATCTCTCTGTTTGGCATGATACGTAACACCCACAAACTCAATCCCGGCAGCACGGTAGTCGCCTATTCAGACAACTCTTCAATTGTGGCTGGTCAAAAAACACAGCGTTTTTACCCAAGCCAATCTGGTGAATATCGTTTTGTAGAAGATGATATGCATTACTTGATGAAAGTAGAAACGCATAACCACCCCACTGCTATCTCTCCATTTGCTGGCGCTGCTACCGGTGCCGGTGGTGAAATCCGTGACGAAGGTGCAACAGGTATTGGTTCTAAACCCAAAGCTGGTTTAACTGGATTCTCCGTTTCCAATCTGAACATTCCAGGCTTCAACCAACCTTGGGAAACGTCTTATGGCAAACCCGGCCGCATTGCCAGCCCATTACAGATTATGATTGATGGCCCCTTGGGCGGTGCAGCGTATAACAATGAGTTTGGACGCCCAAACATTGCTGGTTATTTCCGCACGTTTGAGCTAGAAAGCAAAGATGCAGAAGGCCAGCCAGAAGTTCGTGGTTACCACAAGCCGATTATGCTGGCGGGTGGTGTCGGCAATATTTCTGATAAGCACTCTCATAAAAATGCGATTCCCGCAGGTGCAGCGTTAATTCAATTGGGTGGCCCAGCCATGTTGATTGGTTTAGGCGGTGGCGCGGCGTCCAGTATGGATACTGGTGCTAATACCGAAAATCTCGACTTTGACTCTGTGCAACGTGGCAACCCTGAGCTACAACGCCGCGCGCAAGAAGTGATTGACCGTTGCTGGCAACTGGGCGATAACAACCCCATTCTCAGCATCCACGATGTAGGTGCCGGTGGCATCTCTAATGCTTTCCCGGAATTAGTCAACGACGCTAAAATTGGCGCGATATTCCAGCTCCGTAACGTGAACAACGAAGAGCCTGGCATGAGTCCACGCGAACTTTGGAGTAACGAGGCACAAGAGCGCTATGTGATGGCCGTAGCCAAAGAAAACTTAGCACTGTTTGAAGATATATGCGCCCGTGAGCGCTGCCCATTCGCGATTGTCGGCATTGCCACTGAAGAGCGCCATTTAACGGTGGAAGACAGCCACTTTGCCAATAAGCCCGTCGACATGGAGCTTTCTGTGTTACTGGGCAAGCCCCCTAAAATGACACGCGATGTGAAAAGCACGCCCAAACAACTGCAAGCGTTTGATACCAGCAAAATTGATATCACCGAAGCAGCATCACGTGTATTGCGCTTACCCGGTGTGGCAGACAAAACTTTCCTGATTACCATTGGTGACCGTTCGGTGACCGGCTTGATTGCGCGCGATCAAATGGTGGGGCCATGGCAAGTACCAGTGGCTGATGTTGCCGTGACTTTGGCAGGCTATCAAACCAATGTGGGTGAAGCCTTTGCCATTGGTGAAAAAGCGCCGATTGCTCTGATTGACGCCCCAGCGTCTGGCCGCATGGCGATTGGTGAAGCCATCACCAATATTGCTGCTAGTTGGATTAGCGAGATTGGTAATTTGAAGCTATCCGCCAACTGGATGGCGCCTGCCGGTCACACTGGAGAAGATGCAGCCCTGTTCAATACCGTCAAAGCCGTGGGGATGGAATTGTGCCCTGCTCTAGGTATTAGCATCCCAGTGGGTAAAGACTCCATGAGTATGAAAACCGTTTGGGATGACAATGGCACTAAAAAAGCGGTGACCTCGCCGATTTCTTTGGTGATTTCTGCTTTTGCCAACACACAAGACGTTCGTAAAACACTCACTCCACAGCTGCGCACAAACTTAGGCGAAACCGCATTAATCCTGATTGACTTAGGTAACGGCAAAAACCGTATGGGCGGCTCATCGCTGGCACAGGTATATAGCCAACTTGGCAATAGCGCGCCTGATGTAGACAATCCGGCGCAACTCAAGCAATTCTTTGCACAGATTCAAGCATTGAATACCGATGGCAAATTGTTGGCTTACCATGACCGAAGTGATGGTGGCCTTTTCGCTAGTTTATGTGAAATGGCATTCGCCGGCCATTGCGGCATTGATGTAGATTTAAATAGTCTGCAAGGCGATGCGATTAGCGCACTGTTTAACGAAGAGTTGGGTGCGGTATTGCAAGTGCGTGTAGATGACGCCCAAGCTATTTTGTCACAACTGAATGAAGCGCTGGGCGCTTGTGCCTACCAGATTGGTACTGTCAACAATGGTCATCAAATTCAAATCTGCAAAGATAAAACGCACTTTAAGGATAGCCGCGTAAACTTGCATCGCATGTGGTCTGAAACCACTTACAGCATGCAAAGTCTACGTGATAACCCGCAATGCGCTCAACAAGAATATGACCGCATTCTGAATGAATCGGATGCTGGCATGCATGCACACTTAACCTTTAACCTAGAAGATGATGTTGCTGCGCCATATATCAACACAGGCGTCCGCCCTAATATGGCCGTTTTGCGTGAGCAAGGTGTGAATGGCCAAACAGAAATGGCGGCAGCGTTTGACCGTGCCGGATTTAACAGCGTTGATGTGCATATGAGTGACGTGATTGCCGGCCGTGTTTCACTCAAAGATTTTGCCGGTCTGGTCGCCTGCGGCGGCTTCTCTTATGGCGACGTCTTAGGGGCGGGTGAAGGTTGGGCAAAATCCATTTTATTTAACAGCCGCGCACGAGATGAATTTAGTGCGTTCTTTAACCGCCAAGATTCATTCGCGCTGGGCGTATGTAACGGTTGCCAAATGATGAGCAATTTACACAGCATCATTCCTGGAAGCACACACTGGCCACACTTTGTGCGCAACAAATCCGAACAATTTGAAGCACGCTTTGCGATGGTTGAAGTACTAGACTCACCTTCCATCTTCTTTAACGGCATGGCCGGTAGCCGCATGCCAATTGCAGTGGCGCATGGTGAAGGCTTTACGGAATTTTCTGACAAAAGCGCTGTCACAACAGTGCTCAATCAACAATTAGCGACGATGCGGTTTATCGACCATGCGTCAACGCCAACTGAAGTGTATCCGTTTAACCCAAACGGTTCACCTCAGGGTTTAACTGGGTTTACCACCACGGATGGGCGTTTTAGTATTATGATGCCTCATCCTGAACGGGTGTTTAGAGCGGTACAACATTCATGGCGGCCAGATGATTGGCAAGAAGATGGCCCTTGGATGCGTATGTTCCGGAATGCTAGAAAATTTATTGCTTAATTCATTTGGATAAGCACCATTATAAAAAGTTGGAGATAATAAGTATGAATATGATTAAAGGGTTATTAGCACTGGTTGCATTATGTTTTTCACTCAACAGCTTTGCACTTACAGATGAAGAGTATTTGGAGTTTACTGAAGCACTAGGCAACGGCAACACTAAAGTAGTGAAAAAATATGTAGATGCAGACCCAAAACTGGTGAATGAGAAGTTCTTTGCTTGGCAGCCTCTACAAATGGCGGCTACTAAAGGCAGATTTGAGACAGTAAAATACTTAGTAGAAAAAGGTGCTGATCTTAATTATGCACACCCTGCCAGCAAAATGACCGCATTTCACTTGGCGGCATTCGATGGTTACGAAGATATCGTTAAATATCTTGCTGCCAAAGGTGCTGATGTGAATATTAAAATGAAAGGTGATGTATCTCTCATTCGCGTCATGAAAGATGAAGGACCACGTGCTGAAAAAATGGTGCAATTGCTAACGTCACTTGGCGTAAGCGAAGAGGGTTGCGAAGGTAAGTGTAACTAAACTTCAGCGCTATAGATCACTTTGCATGCGTGACCTACGTCACCAATCAAAGATTAGAAAAGGCTTTAACATGGTAACTTTTAGCATAGAATGCTTACCATGATTAAGGCCTTTTTTCTTGCTACAAGCTTACTCCTATCGGCATCTTTAGTGCCTGCAGAAGAGTCTTCGACCATCAACATACAAAATCAACAATCTCATACACGAATACTGGCTGCATCATGTGCTGCCTGTCACGGCACCCAAGGCAATAGCGTTGGCATCACCCCTACCCTTGCGGGACTAGACAAGGGTTATTTTGTTACTCAGATGCTAGCGTTTAAACGAGGTGAGCGCAGCCCCACTGTCATGCATCATCACGCGAAAGGTCTGACCGAAGATGAGATACAGTCGCTAGCAGTGTATTTCGCACAACAGCCCCGTGTTACTCACATTGCACCAAAAACAGAACAACTGAAGGAAAGTCATGGCCACTAACCTGCTTTCTGATAGCGAAATTGATATTCAACGTAGGCGCATTTTGCAAGCCACCGCCTTTGGTGCGGCTTTGCTCACAGCCAATGTTGGCATGGCTCGCGCCAGTAAACCACCCATGGGTCGCGTGGTGATTATCGGTGGCGGCTACGCTGGCACCACCGCTGCTAAATATATCCGCATGTGGAGCTTGGGCAATATTGAAACGGTGGTGATTGAACCATCCAGTCAGTTTGTGTCCTGCCCACTCAGTAATTTGGTGCTGGGCGGAAGCAAAACTATCCATGACCTCACCTTTGGCTATAGCATGGTCAGCAAACATCACGGTATTCAATGGGTCAAAGACAGTGTAGTGAGTGTGGATACCAACGCTAAACGTGTGCGTATGTCTCGCGGCGAGATCTCATATGACAGGTTGATAGTCGCGCCGGGGATTGACGTCAATTATGACCGCACCCCTAACTTAGCTAACGCTGAAGCACAGACGCTTATTCCGCATGCTTGGAAAGCGGGTTGGCAAACCGTTAATTTACGTAAGCAGCTTGAAGCTATGCCAGATGGTGGCGTGTTTGTACTCACCGTACCTAAAGCCCCCTACCGCTGCCCTCCCGGTCCTTATGAACGTGTGTGTCAGGTAGCGAGTTACTTTAAACAACACAAACCACGCAGCAAGGTGGTAGTGCTGGATGCAAACCCGGAGATTACTTCTAAAAAAGGGTTATTCAATCTGGCGTTTACGCAAACCTATGCCGGTATTGTCGATTATCGCCCGAACAACGAACTGGTGTCCGTCGATATTCCGACCAAAACCGTGACGACTGAGTTTGAGCAAATCAAAGCGGATGTACTAAACGTGATACCGCCGCAACTGGCAGGAAAAGTGGCTCAGCAGATGGGCCTCAACAACATTGACAAGCGCTGGTGTGAAGTGGATTTCTTAACCTATGCCTCTGCTATCGACCCGAATATTCACGTGATTGGTGACAGCGTTTCTGCCGGCTTACCAAAATCTGCACACATGGCAACATCGCAAGCCCGTGTTTGTGCCGCCGCGATGGTTGCATTGATGAGCGGTGAGCAGCCAGATCCGTTGCCGGTGTTTGCCAATACTTGCTACAGTTTCATCGACGATCAACAAGCAATTCATGTTGCCAATGTCTATCGCTACGACCCTGCCAAAAAAGTGATGATCTCAGCAGAAGGCGGTGGCGTGTCTACTGCTGCTTCTGCACAAGAAGGACAGTACGCATTCGCATGGGCGAACAATATCTGGTCTGACGTTTTAACCTAGCCTTCTATTATCTCTGTACGACAGTAAGGAAATCGAATGAAAATTGTGAAATGGTCAAGTGCAGTGCTGTTTGGCCTGCTAATTGGTGCGTGTGTCGCTAGTTACGGCCGTATTTTTGACCCCAAACCAGATCTAAGCAAACTCAAATTACCTGCTGGCTTCTCCATTCAGATATTCAGCCAACTTCGTAGCCAATATGGTCAGCCAAGGATGATGACATTTGATGCAGAAGGCAACCTATACGTAGCACTTGCCACCACTGGGCAAGTTGTGATGTTGCAAGACAAAAACAGTGACGGTGTTGCAGAAACGCCTACTGTTGTTGCACGCAACCTCAATGCACCTCACAGCGTAACCTTTGTTGGCGATGCGATGTTGGTTTCAAATCAAGATGGTATCGTTAAGCTCACCAAAACCAGCACTGGCTGGTCAGAGCCCAAACCATTTATTTCAAACCTGGCTGAAGGTGGTCACACATTCAAAACAGTACGATTAGGCCCGGATGGTTTTTTATATATTAATGTCGGCTCATCTTGTAATGTTTGTGTAGAAAGCGAACCTACACGCGCCACTATTCTGCGTTACAGTACTGACGGCAAACCAACCGGCCATTTACCTACACTGGGCAGACACGCGCCCAACGCCATTTGGGCGACCGGCCTCCGTAACAGCCAAGGATTTGCATGGCACCCGGTTACTGGTGCTTTTTATGCGACTAACGAAGGTGCAGACAACCGTTCCGACAAAAAAGGTGCGCGCGTGAATGATGAATTGCCTCCAGAACATTTAAATGTGATTGAGGGTGGCCAATACTATGGCTGGCCACATTGCTGGGGTGATCCAAATAAACCAAACACCATGTTTGAAGACCCTAACTTTGTATCGACGAATCTCTCATGTGCGCAGGCCAAACCGCCTGCTATGATGTTTACCTCACACTCCACCCCTATTGGCATCACGTTTTTACACAAGAGCAAATTTCCTGTTGAGTATCAATCGGATGCGATTGTAGCGTTGCATGGCTCTTGGAACCGTAAACAACCTAGCGGTTATTCTCTCGTACGGGTCAAGTTCAAGGGAAATCAGCCTGTGGCTGTAGAACCTTTTATCACCGGCTGGCTGGATGATAAAGATGCTTGGGGGCGACCAGTAGATGTTGCAGTTGGAACAGACGGCGCGCTATATGTGTCAGATGATAGAACAGGATATATTTACCGAGTAAGTCATCAACAACAGTAACCCATTCATATTTTGACTTGATAAACAGAAAGTATTTCACCATGAGATTGACCTGGAAATTGATTTTCGGCCTAGTGTTTTCATTGTTTGCGTCCACTTGGGCAATGGCAGAAAGCACCCTTATTCCGGGGAACATCGCTGTGCATATTGCACAAATGCACTACGAACACCCAGTCCGCTTGCTACATCCTTATCTAGATGTGTGGCATATGAAAGGGCCATTAGCACAAAAAGCCGCCATATCAACATTGAATAAACACTTTGCCAATGCGCAATGGTGTGATCAGGCTAAAAATGCAGCCGTCTTAATATTTCTGGAACCCCACATGTTTTACAACGCACAACTTAATGTGTATCACGCTGAGTTTATTGCCAAGGTATTTACTCAGACAGGTGGTATTGGCAACATTGAGCCTGCCGTGCTTCGCATCAAAAAACAAGCGCAACAGCTTGGCCCATTAACTGTTAAACCAGATTTCTACATGGAAAAAGCCTACATCAAAGCCATGGAAAAAGTGATTGCCGAGTTGAAAAAAAGCCCAGCATTTAGCAGTGCACTCAACGTAAAAATGGCTAAAAATGTGGAGACTATCTGCCCTGCACTCGATGAACTCCCTGTCAGCAAGCTATACTATTAGTAATTCTCTCTTTCAACTATCTAACAGATTGACTTAACTGCCATGAAAATACTCCTCGCATTACTAGCTTTGGTCAGCACAATTTCTGCATTTGCTAAAGAACCTCTTCCCACAAAAATCACCGGGTTAAAAACACCGGAGTCCGTGGTGCAGGACAAAGACGGCACTATCTACATCACCGAAATTGGTGAGTTTGATAAGGATGGTGATGGGCAAATTACCAAAGTAGATAAAAAAGGGAATATCACGGTATTTGCTAAAGGCATGGATGATCCCAAAGGCATCACCATGGTTGGCAAAAACTTATATGTCACTGACAAAACGCGTGTGCTTGAAGTTTACCCTGATGGCACATGGCAGGTTTATGGTGCACAAATGGCTTTCCCCAGCACGCCTGTATTCCTGAATGATATAGAAGCAGACAAAGTGGGCAATTTATATGTGAGCGACAGCGGCTCACTGAAAGACGGCGGACAAATCTACAAAATTACCAAAGGTGGCGTAATTTCGATTATTGCGGATAACAAAAACCCAGACATTCTTGCCCCAAACGGACTCTTGTTCGAAGGCCGTAACCAAATGGTATCGGTAGACTTTGCCTCTGGCATTCTGTATCGAGTGAACCTTGCTAACGGTGCTACTACCAAAATAGCCGAGGGCTTTGGCGGTGGTGATGGCATCATCAAAACTAAGTCTGGCAAGGTGTTTATCAGCGACTGGAAAAACGGGGTCATTAATCAACTCAGTGGCGGCAAAGCAAGATTATTCAAATCCGGGCTCACTAGTTCAGCAGACATGGCATTAAGTGCGGATGGAGAATATCTATTGGTGCCCTTAATGAAACTGGGCGAACTTGTATTTATTCCTTTGGAGGAAGCAAAACCTTAATTCACTGTGGTTTTGTCAGATATTGATCAAAAAAGCCGTGCGTGTGCATGGCTTTTTTCATTCTCTTGGCATTGTGTGAAATATGAATGGTATGGATGTTTGCTCTAACGTAAGGTTTGACTAAGTATGAAAAATCGTTGCACTTTAGATAGCGTAGAACTGCGTCAAGCAGCATTGAATTGGCTGACTGTGGATAATCCTGAACGTAAAGCGTTTGGAGTTGGCCAATTACAAAAAGCATATTTGGTAAATGAAGTTCATTTAGACACACACGCCTTGCTGGGCACTCAAGCCAATATTCCTGGTCGGCCTACCAAGCCGGAGTTGGTCTCCCCACTTGAGGTCAAAAAGCGCTCTATGCGCACCGTTGAGGGCAGAGCCGCGCTTGTACACGCCCTAGCCCATATTGAATTTAATGCCATTAATCTTGCATTGGATGCCATTTGGCGCTTTGCCAACATGCCTGCAGAGTATTATGCGGATTGGTTAAAAGTAGCGGCAGAAGAGGCTTACCATTTCAGCTTACTGAACAAACACTTAGCGAACTTAGGGTTTACCTATGGCGATTTCTCGGGCCACAACAGCCTATGGGAAATGGTGGAGCGCACACAAGACGAAGTCCTAGCACGCATGGCACTGGTGCCCAGAACCATGGAGGCACGTGGCTTAGACGCTAGTTTGCCACTGCGCAATAAACTGGCACAAGCAGGTGACGCCGCTGGAGCTGAAATATTGGATATTATTTTGCGAGATGAAATCGGCCATGTGGCCATTGGCAATCACTGGTTTAACTGGTTATGCGCACAGCGTGGATTAGCACCAATAGAAACTTTTCAGGCGTTATGCCAACAATACAATGCACCCAAATTAAAACCACCGTTTAATATGGATGCCAGACGCCAAGCTGGCTTTACTGAAGACGAGTTGGCTTTGCTGTAATACTAAGCAGATAACAAATAAGCCACGCCATCTAAGCCATTGAAATTCAATGCATAAGTGGCTTTTTCTTGTACCACAGGTTTTGCGTGGTACGCTACCCCAATCCCTGCGACCGACATCATGACCAAATCATTGGCGCCATCACCAATGGCAATGGTTTGATGTGCTTGCAAACCAAGAGCTTCACGCATTTTCACCAGCTCATCGGCTTTGCGCTGCGCATCCACAATGTCACCTACAATATTGCCAGTCAGCTGACCATCCACAATTTCCAAGGTATTGGACACCGCGTAATCCAAACCCAAACTGTCTTTAACGTATTGCGCAAAAAACGTAAACCCGCCGGACACCACCATGGTTTTAATGTTATTGGCCTTACAAGTATCAATCCAGCTCTGTGCACCTGGGTTAAACTGCAAACGCTCATCGACCACACGCTGTAAAGCAGATTCCGGCAGGCCTTTTAGCAAGGCCACACGCTTACGTAGGCTAGCGGCAAAATCTAACTCACCCCGCATTGCGGCTTCAGTAATGGCTGAAATTTGCGGTTTAATCCCCATCATGTCTGCAATTTCGTCTATACACTCAATGCTAATCAATGTGGAATCCATGTCCATGACACATAAACCAAACTGTTTTAAACGGTGGTGATCTGGCACCAACGCACAATCAATCTGTTGCTCACGGCAAAACTGTGTCACGGTCTCAATATCGTTAGTATTGGTGGGCAGATAATAGGCGAACTCACCAACTTGCATAAATTGGGTGTGTCCACCAATTAAACGATGAATGTGGGTAAGATGGGCTACACTGAGTTGACGACCTTGTACGACGAGACGCATGAATCTGCTCACAAAACACAAAAAACAAAATTATAACAGTTCACCCTTGCCATACGCTGCATTCGTCAAACTCATGAAGGTTTGTGCTGCTGTTCTTGAATTTATTTTTTGAGCTTTGAGTGTTATGCTTGAATTGTTTCGCTGCTTAACCTTTGAATGGAAACCGTATGAAGTCAACACCCCCCGCCAATCTTGCATGGCTTAATCTACCCAATCTACCTTGGCCACTCAAAACGCTTTTTGCGGGCTATCTCTTGGTGATTGGCATCGGCTTGTGTATGGCAGGTCTACAAATCATGCTGACGCACGGCATGGCGGATGGCAAAATCGGGTTATCCAAAAACGATATTGTTTATAGCTACTATGGCGATAAAGACAACAGCAAACTCGCCAGCAAACTCAATGGATCGATGATTGACAAAGCCCCCCTGGCAGTGCGTCAGGACATTATTCAGTGGGCAGTTGAAGGCGCGCCTGAAGACAAATGGGAATCACATTACAAAGGCGTATTTGCGCAGCACTGTGTGATGTGCCACAGTCAAATACCGGGCATTCCCAACTTCACCAAATATGAGGAAGTTAAAAAAGTCGCCGCCAGCAATCAGGGCGCAACCATCAGTGGCTTAACACGTGTTTCCCATATCCATTTGTTTGGTATTAGCTTTATTTTCTTCTTTATTGGGCTTATTTTTAGCTTTGCGGTAAATGTGCCCAAAAAACTTAAAATCATCGCGATTGCTTTCCCATTTGCGTTTTTGATTATTGACGTATTATCTTGGTGGTTGACCAAACTTTCGCCTAACTTTGCATGGCTGACCATCATTGGTGGTATTGGTTACAGCTTAGCTTCAACCTACATGTGGTGCGTAAGCATGTATCAGATGTTTATCTTGTCTCGCGATGGCAAGATTTATGGCAATGCTTGGGAGCAAGATTTGTAGCCAAACAAGTGCAAGCCAAAACAAAAAAGCCATGCATCTGCATGGCTTTTTTTATGGGACTATTATTTAGGCTAGAGTTGATTCACATCATCCACTACCACCGCAAATAAATCACGAATCGCAGCCAGCGCACTGTCATGCATGTTTTGCGCATCAATCACTTTACTCTGTGGCCCTACTAGACTGCGCGTAGCACATGCACTAGCGACTACCGTGGGTTTAAAACCCAAATTAAACGCACCGCGTGCAGTCGAGTTAATGCACATATGGGTCATAAACCCTGCCAACACAATATGTTCGATATTCAAGGATTTTAGTTGCGCCTCCAGTGGAGTATGCCAAAACGCATTTGGATATTGCTTGACCACGACTGCCTCACCATTTTGGGGGGCTACTTCGTCCGCAATGGCACCGATATTCGTGCGTATATCGTAAGGGGTGCCAGGCCCTGCATCATGCTGAATATGAATAATCGGCATGCCTAAGGCCCTAGCTTTGTTGAGCAACTTTTGCGCTTCTAATAACGCTGGCTCTACATGCGTTAACTGCATGATGCCCTGCCGATAAGTATTCTGACAATCCACCATCACCAACGCGGATTCGCTCAGATTCGCATGCTTAAATCCCATTCCGGTCACTTCTCGGAGTGTTTGTGATGCCACAGTCATTACTTTTCCTTTCCATTAAAAAACAAGCCCACATTAGATACGGCTTTTTTAGTAGCTTCTATCGGCCATTTGCGCGAAAATAACGTTTGAAAATAAATTATTCTAAAACCACTCTAAAATGAATTTACACGAATATCAAGCAAAACAACTCCTGCAACGTTATGGCCTCACTACCCCTGTCGGACTCGTCGTGCAATCGGAAGAAGCCGCTGCCGCAGCGACTAAAGAAATTTCTGGCAATGCATGGGTAGTGAAAGCCCAAGTGCATGCGGGCGGACGTGGTAAAGCGGGCGGTGTGAAAGTGGTGAAGTCTGCACAAGAAGCGCAATCCGTTGCCAACGCGTTGCTTGGTAAGCATTTAGTCACCTATCAAAACGCACCGGATGGCCAACCTGTACACCAAGTACTGGTTGAACAAACGCTACCCATTGCGCGTGAACTTTACTTATCCATGTTAGTAGACCGAACCCTAGAGCGTGTGGTCATGGTAGCCTCCAGTGCAGGTGGCATGGATATTGAAGAAATTGCTGCCACCCAACCAGAAAAAATCTTGCAAGAAGTCTGTGACCCTTTGAATGGTTTGGTGGATTATCAAGCACGTAACTTAGCCTTTGCGCTAGATTTAGTCGGCGATCAAATTACTGCTTTTACCAAACTGACCAAAGGTCTGTACAAACTATTTAAAGAAAACGATTTAGCCTTGCTTGAAATCAACCCGCTGATTGTCACGACCGATGGCAAACTGGTGGCGTTGGATTGCAAAATGACGGTGGATGACAACGCCTTGTACCGCCAAAAAGTGCTGGCAGAAATGCGTGACTGGTCTCAAGACGATGCCAAAGAGGCTGAAGCGCACCATGCTGGCCTCAATTATATTGCTTTAAATGGCAATATCGGTTGCATGGTCAACGGCGCAGGTTTAGCGATGGCCACCATGGATTTAATCAAACTGCATGGCGGCATGCCTGCTAACTTCTTAGATGTGGGCGGTGGTGCAACGGCTGAAACAGTCGCTAAAGCTTTTAAAATCATCTTGGCGGATAACAATGTCAAAGCCATATTGGTAAATATCTTTGGTGGCATCATGCGTTGCGACATCATTGCCACTGGCATTATCACTGCTGTCAAAGATGTGGGGATGACGATACCGGTTGTCGTCCGTTTGGAAGGTACAAACGTTGAATTAGGTAAACAAATGTTACGTGAAAGTGGTTTAAATATTATCTCTGCAGAAAACTTAACCGACGCAGCACAGCAAGCTGTGAAATCAGTCAACAGTCAGGCGGTGCAATAATGGCGATTTTAGTCAATAAAAACACCCGTGTACTGTGCCAAGGGTTTACCGGCAAGCAAGGCACCTTTCACTCTGAGCAAGCCCTAGCTTACGGCACAAAAATGGTAGGTGGTGTCACACCGGGTAAAGGCGGCCAGCAACACCTCAATTTGCCAGTATTTAATACCATGCGCGAAGCCGTGCGTGAAACACAAGCCAACGCCAGTGTGATTTATGTGCCTCCACCTTATGCGGCTGATTCTATTTTAGAAGCGTCAGATGCGGGTATTGAATTGGTGGTCTGCATCACGGAAGGCATTCCAGTATTGGACATGCTCAATGTGAAAGCCGCACTCAAAGCCAATGGCACCAAACTGATTGGGCCTAACTGCCCAGGGGTGATTACACCAGATGAATGCAAAATTGGCATTATGCCAGGTAGCATTCATTTACGCGGCAAAGTGGGCGTGGTCTCGCGCTCTGGCACCCTCACCTACGAGGCCGTGCATCAAACCACAGCATTAGGTTTGGGTCAAACCACCTGCGTGGGTATTGGCGGAGATCCCATTAAAGGGCTTAATTACATTGAGTGCCTAGCCATGTTTGAGGCAGACCCTGAAACAGAAGCCATTATCATGGTGGGTGAAATTGGTGGTAGTGATGAAGAAGCTGCGGCTGATTTTATCAAGCACCATGTGACCAAGCCGGTTGCGGCTTATATTGCAGGCTTAACCGCGCCAAAAGGCAAGCGCATGGGCCATGCTGGTGCGATTATTTCTGGCGGTAGTGGTCGTGCAGAAGACAAAATTTTAGCGTTGGAATCTGCTGGTTGTGTGGTTGCAAACTCGCCTGCACAGTTGGGTGAAGCGGTGCTTAAAGCCATGCAACTTAAACAAGCAGTTCGTTCTTAAGGTGAATAATTAATGGTCTTGCAAACAGGCATGCGGTGGTTACTTTTTCTGAGCTTAAGTATCTTAGCGAGTGTGAGCATGGCAGCTGCGGATGTCACATACTTACTCACCGCCGCCTCCAAAGGGGATATCGAAACAGTGAACGCCATGCTCAACAGTGGCGTTAACCCCAACACACAAGACCAAGACCATATCACCGCACTCATGTATGCCGCACGTAAAAATCGTGCAGATGTCGCCAGCGCCTTGATTGCAAAAGGTGCAGACATCAACGCTAAAGACAAAGGTGGTTGGACCGCACTGATGTTTGCAGCAAAAAAGAACAATATTGAAACCGTGCAAGTGCTACTGAATAAAGGGGCAGATGCGAAAGTACGCGACCCTGCTGGTTGGAGCGCACTTGGTTTAGCCGCGACCTCTGGCTATAGCCAAGTAGTCGATTTGATTATCAAAAGTGGGATTGATGCCAACACCAAAAGTGATGATGGAAAACCGGTGCTCATGTACGCTGCCAAAAGTGGCGATATTCCGACCATTACCAGCTTGATCAATAATGGCGCCAAGCTAGATACGCAAGACAAACTGGGCACCACAGCCTTAATGATTGCCACAAGAGAAGGCCATGCCCCCGCAGTGAGCTATTTATTGGAAAAAGGCGCGGATGTTGATGAACAAGACAATTACAAATGGACTGCGCTTACTTGGGCGGTAAAAAAATCCCAAGTAGAAGCGGCAAAAGCCTTGATTGCCAAAGGGGCCAATGTGAATCACCAAGATTCAGAGGGCACACCCTTATTGCAGCTAGCTGTGGATACCAATTCCCCAGAGATGGTGCGCCTGCTGCTAGATAATAAAGCGGATGTCAAAGCACGCGACCAGTATGGTTTAACTGCTTATGTGTATGCTCTTAAACGCAAAAACCCAACCATCGTGGACATGATTAAAAACGCCGGTGGCAAATATTAAGTTAGCCTTATGAAAATCGCGATTGCGCAACTGAATGCCATGGTGGGTGATATGCATGGCAATGCAGCAAAAATTATCCAATATGCGCAAGAAGCCCACAGCAATGGCGCGCAGTTATTAGTGACGCCAGAGTTGGCCTTATGTGGTTATCCGCCTGAAGATTTATTGTACCGTGATGACTTCATGGCAGCCAATGATCGTGCGCTCCAGCATATTTGTGAAAATATTCCAAGTGACCTAAGCCTGCTAATTGGCCATCCGCATAAAAACAAAGGTCAGCTTTTCAATGCTGCTTCACTTATACAACATGGCAAAGTGCAGGCCACCTACCACAAGCAAGTGCTGCCCAACTACAGTGTATTTGATGAAGAACGTTACTTTGAGCCGGGCAATAGCCCCTACGTATTTGATTTGCATGGGCTTAAGATTGGTGTGCTGATTTGCGCGGATGGCTGGGAAAAAGCACCAGCTATGCTAGCTAAACAAGCCGGTGCAGAATTGCTCATCTCACTCAATGCCTCGCCCTACCACATGGAGAAGTTGAACACCCGCTACGAAATTTTAGCGCAGCGGGTTCAAGAAACAGGCTTAGCCTTGATTTATACCAACATGGTCGGTGGGCAAGATGAATTAGTGTTTGATGGCGCCTCTTTTGTGCTCAATCAGCAAGGCCAAGTTACGCAACAGCTGCCTGCCTTTACAGAGCAACTGAGTTATGTGGAGTTGGATCAACATCAACCTATCAACACCTCAATGCCTCCAGTTTTGAGCCTAGAGGCCACGGTTTATCATGCACTCAAATTAGGTTTAGCAGATTACGTCAACAAAAATGGTTTCCCTAGCGTGGTGTTGGGCTTATCTGGTGGGATAGATTCCGCACTGACCTTAGCGATTGCTGTAGATGCTTTAGGCCCAGAGCGCGTCAAAGTGGTCCTGATGTCATCCGAATTCACTTCCAATATCAGCGTGGATGACGCCATCGACATGGCGAAGCGTGTCAATGTGCACTACAGCATGATTCCTATCAAAACCCTGTTTGAGACGTTCCGAACAGCGCTTGCGCCCGAGTTTGGCGACCGTCCTTTTGATACCACCGAAGAAAACTTGCAGGCACGTATTCGCGGCATGTTGCTGATGGCACTCTCGAATAAATTTGGCAGCATTGTGCTCACCACGGGCAACAAATCCGAAATGGCAGTGGGCTACAGTACCTTATATGGAGATATGGCGGGTGGATTCTCATTGCTAAAAGACGTCCCCAAAACCTTGGTATACAAATTAGCGGCGTACAGGAACTCCATCGCGGAGATTATTCCGGAGCGTATCATCACGCGCGCGCCCAGTGCTGAACTAAGACCCAATCAAACTGACCAAGATAGTCTGCCCTCTTATGAAGTGCTTGATGCCATTATGCAAGCGTATGTAGAAGAAGACATGAGCCGGCAGGCGATTATGCAAATGGGCTATCACCCTAAAGATGTGATGCGCGTGACGCAATTGATAGACCGTAACGAATACAAGCGCAGACAAGCACCCGTGGGTGTCAGAATTACACAAAAAGGGTTTGGTAAAGACAGACGCTACCCCATTACCTGTAAGTTAACGTTTGAATAGTCAGCGCTAAATGAGTAGAATTAAAGTCAATTATTTGTAATCAAAAGTACAACTCTGGGGAACCCAAATGAAGAAAATCGAAGCCATTATCAAGCCATTTAAACTCGACGAAGTACGTGAAGCTTTGTCCACGATTGGTGCGAACGGGCTGACTGTCACAGAGGTGAAAGGGTTTGGTCGCCAAAAGGGGCATACCGAGTTATACCGCGGTGCTGAATACGTGGTAGATTTTCTGCCAAAAATTAAACTTGAACTGGTAGTAGCTGACAACATGGTTGATGCCGCAGTGGAGTCCATTATTAAATCTGCACATACTGGCAAAATTGGTGATGGCAAGATATTTGTGACCACTGTTGAACAGGTAATCCGTATTCGCACAGGCGAAACTGGCGAGGCCGCGGTTTAATCGTCACTGTCAAACATGGTCGTTATGCATGTGCTTGTCGTAATTTAATGTATTGTCTTAGCACATGCGCCTAGTAGCTGTTTGACTTCTCTGACGCACCCTACCAACAAGCTATACTAAATGAGCGCAACCTTAATTAAAACTATTGTTCTGCTCAGCATTTCAAACCTATTCATGCTGTTTGCATGGTACGGTCACTTAAAAAACCTCAATAGCAAACCTTGGATTATCGCTGCCCTGATCAGTTGGGGCATAGCGTTAGTGGAATACCTATTTCAAGTGCCCGCTAACCGAATTGGCTTTACACAGTTAAATTTGGCACAGCTGAAGATATTGCAGGAAGTAATCACGTTGACTGTATTTGTACCGTTTGCCGTTTATTATATGCAGCAACCGATTAAACTGGATTTCTTGTGGGCGGCATTGTGTTTGATGGGTGCGGTGTATTTTATATTTAGAAGTTAAAATCAGCCAATTACACTACGCACATAATCCAAATCTTCTTGCGTGTCTACGCCACTGGCCGGTGCGTTGCTGGTCACGCTCACAGCGATTTTAAAGCCATGATGCAGCACCCTTAACTGTTCCAGGCTTTCGATTTTTTCTAGTTCCGTCGCACTTAACTGGGCGTATTGTTTAAGAAACCCAACCCGGTAGGCATAAATACCGATATGCCGATGTGCCTGTATGGCCTGCTTGTACACTTCATCACGCGGATACGGGATAGGCGCGCGACTAAAATATAGCGCATTGCCATGCGTATCCATCACCACTTTCACTACGTTTGGGTTTAAAAAAGCAGCTTCATCATGAATAGGGTGACAGGCCGTGGCCATCACTGCTTGTTGATTGTGCGCTAGCGTTAGCGCAACTTCATTGATAAGCATAGGGTCTATTAGTGGTTCATCCCCCTGCACGTTCACCACAATCACATCGTCGTTCCAACCCATGATTTGTGCAGTTTCGGCAATTCTGTCTGTCCCAGAAACATGGTCAATACGTGTCATCACGGCCTGCTGTTGATGATGCTGTGCAACTTGGATGATTTTTTCAAAATCCGTGGCTATCACCACTTCATCTGCATGGCTTTGCGCCGCTTGTTCAGCTACACGAACGACCATGGGTTTGCCGGCAATGTCCAGTAAGGGCTTACCAGGCAGACGTGTACTGGCGTAACGGGCGGGAATCACAACTTTAAACATAGCGCCTATCTTTAAAAACTTAATCTTCTAGATATTCTTTTTCTTCTAGTTTGCGCGCCTCATCTTCCAACATGACAGGAATACCATCGCGCACCGGATAGGCCAGTCGCGCTGCCTTAGAAATCAGTTCGTTATTGGCTTTGTTGTAAATGAGTGGGCCTTTGGTCACTGGGCAAACCAAAATTTGCAGTAATTTCGAATCCATTATGTTTCCTTTGCTACAGATTGTTTCAGCAATTGTATGACGGTGATGTGAAGTGGTGGTAACTTTTCTGCAAACAGCTCAGCTTGCACTGGTAAATACCAAGCGTCGTGCAATGGTAACGATTGGCATTTCACCGCATCTTTTTCAGTCATTAATATTGTTTCGTGTTGGACATCCATAAAATCTTCAAGTTTGAATGGATGATGATCTGGAAAGGTACGTGTGTTAAAACGTAAACCCAATGCAGTAAGCGAGGCAAAAAAACGCTGGGGATGGCCAATAGCAGCAATGGCATAGACCATTTTATCTTTGAAAAACATGGCCGAATGTGATTGCTTGTGGTCCAGTGTATAAAAAATATCACCCTTAAGGCGCATTTGATAGTGACTATGCTCAGGCACTGAAGGTAATGGCTCATCGCCACTGTTTACAATGATATCGACAGTTTGTAAGCGCGCAAGAGGCTCCCGTAATGGCCCTGCTGGTAATAAGTATTGATTACCTAGCGCATGCGTGTTTACCAAAGCGATTTCTACATCCCGGTGCAAACGGTAATGTTGCAAGCCATCATCGCTAACCACCACATCACAATTCGGATGTGCATTCAGAAGCGTTCGCCCGGCCGTCACTCTGTCAGGATTGACTGAGACTGGCACCCCTGCACGCTTGGCCATCAGCACCGGTTCATCCCCCATTAAGGCCGGTGAACTATCTGCGGTGACCAACCCAGTTGCTTCACCGCCATAACCACGACTAATAATCCCTGGCGTATAGCCGGCCGATTTAAGTGCTTGTACTAAGTGAATAACGAGGGGTGTTTTACCAGTGCCCCCCACCGTGATATTGCCTACTACAATGACAGGCACAGCTAGCTTATGCGTGGTGAGAATATTGCAACGGTAGAGTAAACGTCTTAATGCCGTGAGTAATCCATACAGCCAAGAAATTGGCAGCAACAATAGATGTGCCCAACGTTTGGATTGCCAAAGTTGCTGAAACCAATCTGCCATCACGTTCAGCTAAACATCGAATTCTTTGTGATACAACTTATTGTAGTAACCATTTTGCGCGAGTAGCGATTGATGCGATCCAGACTCTACAATTTTCCCATGATCCATCACCAAAATTCTATCGGCGTTTTCAATGGTGCTTAAGCGGTGTGCAATGACTAGCGTTGTTCGACCTTGCATCAAAGTATCTAATGCGGCTTGCACATGTTGCTCAGACTCACCATCCAACGCAGAAGTCGCTTCGTCTAACAGCAGAATAGGGGCATTTTTAAGGATGGCACGCGCAATCGCAATACGTTGCTTTTGACCACCCGATAGACGCACGCCACGGTCACCCACTTCATTCTGCAATCCATCTGGGAGTTGCTGAATGAAATCCCACGCGTGGGCCGCTTTGGCTGCTGCTATCACATCTGACTCGCTCGCATCGCGCAGTACACCATACGCAATATTATTAAAGATGGTGTCGTTAAACAGCACAATATCTTGGCTCACTAGCGAATATTGCGCACGCAAATTACGTAATTCCAGTGCACGAATATCAATGCCATCTAGCAAAATCAGCCCTTGTTGCAACTCATAAAATCTAGGCAACAGATTTACCAACGTGGTTTTTCCACTTCCAGAACGCCCTACCAGCGCCACTTTCTCACCAGGTTGAATAGTAAAGCTCAGATTATCAATAGCGAGGCGCTTGGCGTTCTCATAGCGAATAGATACATTTTTAAATTCGATTTCACCACGTGCACGGGCAATCTGTTTATCGCCTTCGTTCACCTCGTGTGGACTATCAATCAAATCAAACACGCTTTGTGCGGCAGCCAACCCTATCTGCAAATCCTCATTGGCAGCGGCAATATGTTTGATGGGTGCAATCATCATCAACAATGCGCCCACAAACGCCGCAAACTCACCTACTGTAAACTGGTCCATGGCGTAATACACCACCAGAGCGAGCGCCAGCGCAGATGATATCTCGATGACAAAACTGCTTAAACCAGCAATTCGGGTTGAGCGCAGTTCAAATTGCGCATTTTTATTGACCACGCTACTAAAACGGTCAATCTCATACGGCTCTGCGCCAAATATTTTGACAATGCGCTGACCAGCAATCGCTTCTTCTGCACTTTTGGTAATTTCACCAACGCCCTGTTGGACTTTTTTAGCATTAGCACGGAGTTTAGGCGTCATTTTACGTAGGTAAAATGCCATGAAGGGCGTGACAGTTGCGAACACCAGAGTCAATCGCCAATCCAAATACAACATGTAGGCGACCAATCCAATCACGGTGAGTACGTCACGCACAACATTGAGTGCTGAACGTGTGGTGACCGAAGATAGACGCTCGACATCATAGGTGAGCTTTGAGACCAGCAAACCAGTTGAGCTCGCATCAAAGAAATTAACGGGTAACTGCATCAGCTTCTCAAACGCTTGTACTCTAAGCTGTGCCACCACTCTTCTCGCCACAATTTTAAGGCTATAAACAGAGGCAAACCCAGAAAATGCACGTACTGTCATCAGTACAAACAGCATGATGGGCAGCGCCCATAATTCACCCGGCGCTTGTTTCACAAAGCCTTCATCGGTCACTTTTTTGATGAGCGCTAGGAACGCGGTATTGCTACCCGATAAAACGATTGTGGTGAGAATGGTAATTAGAAAGTAAATCTTGTGTTGCCAAGCATAACGAAACAGTCGCAAATACAATGCTTTTGCATTTGCGACTGGTGGGATTGCTTGCTTATTTTTTTGACGTGCCATGATGCCTAGTTTCGGTGCCTAGTGATGCTTCCACTGATTTTCGATGAAGCTAACCATCAAGAAACTGGAAATTAAGAACCAGAATTCACCTGTGTAGCAAAGGTAATATGAGTAAAGTTGGCCATGCGTGATGCTTCCATTACATTGATTACAGATTGATGTGTCGCTTTTGCATCCGCATTAATGATAATAGTGGGCTCTTTACCATCACCCACTGCCTTTACCAATGCAGTAGAAATAGCATTGACGCCATCACCATTTACCGCACTACCATTCACCATATAACGCCCACTTGCATCGACTTCTACGGTAATGGTCAGAGGCTTTTCTTGTGGCGCATTAGCTTCTGCTGTAGGCAGGTTAATTTGTAATTCACTAGTGCGCGCAAACGTGGCACTCACCACCAAGAAAATAATAATGACCAATAACACATCAATGAGTGGCACCAGATTCATTTCTAAATCTTCGTGACGCTTACCTCGTTGAAAATTCATGTTCTAAACCTTTTCTCAACTACTTCAAAAAATTCCGTCGCAATTAATTCGCTAACAAATCATGTGAACACAAGACATTTTTCGCAGACAGCACACGGAGTACAGCAACAAAAAATGACGACGAAATCACATGATTTAAAACTATTTACTTACGGTCACCGTGAATGATTTCAACTAGCTTAATCGCTTGCTGTTCCATATCAACTAGTAAACCGTCCACTTTGCCACGGAAATAACGGTAGGCAATCATCGCTGGCACTGCCACTACAATACCTGCAGCAGTGTTATAGAGCGCAACTGAAATACCGCGTGCGAATTGGGCAACATCATGACCGCTATTAGTAAACGAGCCGAATAACTCTACCATACCAATGACCGTACCCAGCAAGCCTAACAATGGCGCAACGGTTGCAATGGTTCCTAGAGTTGGTAAATAGCGCTCTAATTTGTGCGCAACTGCACGGCCTGTTTCTTCGATGGCCTCTTTGGTGATTTCACGAGAGTTTTTTGAGTTAGCTAGCGCACTGGCAAACACTTCACCCAAAAGAGAATGCCCCTCAAGTTTAGCTAGCGTCTCTCGAGTAATGCCACCTTGCCCCAACCATTTTTGCACTTCTGGCAGCAGATTACTTGGCGCAACTACCTCGCTGCGTAATGCCCAAGCGCGCTCACCAATAATGGCTAATGCAATCACCGAGGCGATAATAAGCGGCCAAATTGGCCAACCGGCAGCAACAATAATTTCCCACACAGTAAAAACTCCTTCATATAAAAACTACCGCTACTTTAGCGTTAAGTGCCATTTTCAGCAAGTTTAAGTCACTATTTACACAGAATTAATCATGGATAGCGATCATGCCAATATTTAGGATAGCGCTTGCGCCAAGCGGTAGGTGTAATCGGTTGATTGGCTTGAAAGTGTATCTGCACAGCACCATCGTAATCGGAGCGATATACAATCGCACCCGTCTGCTGGTAGCGCTGCTGAATAATAGGCTTAGGATGGCCAAATCGGTTAAGATATCCATTGGTCATGACCACATATTGTGGGCTCACGGCCTCAATGAATCCATGGCTGGATGATGTTTTACTACCATGATGTGGTGCAATAAGGACATCACTCGCCAGTAGATTCGGCTGGTGCTCTAACAGGTACCCCTCGCTGCTACGCTCGATATCCCCACTCAGTAACAATGTGCCAAATTGCGTAGTCATTTTAATGACGCAACTCTTATCATTGTCTTTTATTGAGTCCTCTTGTAAACGCTCCAATGTTGGGTATAACACATCAAACTGCACACCATCCCACTGCCAATGCTGACCGGCTACACATTGCAAGTTACGCTCTGTGGGTATTGCATCCAACGGTGGTTGCTGAAATAACAATGCGTCTGCCGATAATGAGCTTAGTAACCATCCCATTGGCAAATGGCTAGCTACTGAAGCCATACCTCCTGAATGGTCCATATCATCATGCGACAGCACAACGCCCGACAGATGACGTACCCCTTCAGCACGCAGAAACGGCACCACGATGCGGCCACCAGCATCGGACTGGGCATTAAAGCGCGAACCTGCATCATATAGCAGTGTGTGCCCTGCTGTTTGTATGACTACACTTAAACCTTGACCAACATCTAATACGGTAACCTTTGCCTCCCCATGCGCGACGCCCTCTAGGCGCCCAAGCAACAACGGCAATAGGCAGATTGCACCCAACCAACGCAATGGCACACCTCTAGGCAATAGCAGCCAAAATACACCCAACACGCCCGATATCATTGCCCATGCTGAGGGCGCTGCTTGTTGCCAAGTGGCCAAAGGGAAATTAGACAATGTCTCTAATGCCGTCATGGTGACACTGAGGATGGCATGGGCGGCGTTCAATGCGAGGTCTATGGGTAATAAACCGCCAAGAATGGCCAACGGCACCACAAAAAAACTAATCACCGGAATCGCAAATGCATTGGCCAGTGGTGAGATAACAGAAAACTGCCCAAACATCATCACCAAAAATGGCAACAAGCCGAGCGTCACCGCCCACTGCGCTTTGACTGCAGCTAAAAACCAATGCGACTGTCCAATACGTGCGCCCGTGGCAAAAGCAATCACAGCAACTGCCCCAAAGGACAACCAAAAACCAGCAGCATTGACTGCCCAAGGGTCAAGAACAACGACGAAACACAAGGCAATGGCTAATATGCGTGAGAATGCAATGCGCCAATTAAGCAACAACAACAATGTTACCGTCAGCAACATGTAGAGTGTGCGCTGTGTTGGTATTGAAAATCCCGCCAGCGCAGCATATGCAATTGCCATGAGCATACCTGCAATCGCCGCTGCTTTTTTGGCTGGCAAACGCATCAGCAATAATGGAACACGTCTCCAACACCAATAGACCATGGCAAATACCAAACCGGACAGCATAGTGATATGAAGCCCAGAAATACTAATCAAATGATTAACACCTGTGCGCAGATAGACATCCCAGTCTTTCTGACTAATTTGACTATCCTCGCCTATCACCAACGCCCGAATCACTCCAGCATAAGGTTTCGCCTCTAAGACAGTAGAGATGCGGGCGGCGGTATTGGCTCTTACATATTCCACCCAATATTTTGGTTTGAGTACTTGTTTATCCAACCTGGTTGCATCACTTTTTAACCTGACGCTGCCCATGGCACGTATATTTTCCGCCAGAGCCCATCCTTCAAAATCAAAACCATGTGGATTGACGACGCCATGTGGACGCTTTAAGCGCACTGTCCACTGCCAACGCTCACCCACTTGGACTTGAGGCGTTTGGATGGTGCTGGCGACTGGTGTGGAACGGTAAGGTTGATTGATGTTGAGAGAGATATGCTGTGGCACGTGTGCCTCTGGGGTCAGTACTTTCTCTACATCAAATAAAAAGCGTTGACCATGCTCGGTTTGCTCTGGCAATGAGGCAACCACACCCACTACCGTGATATTTTTCTGTTGCCATTCATCAGGCAATGCTTCACTTAAACGATAGCTTGCCAGTATTGTCGCCCATGTAAAACCAATCGCACAGGCCAATACCATAACCATTAGCCGTTGGTGTACCAGCACCGATGTGCGATGCGCATGGGTATTACGCTCTATCAAACGTTGATAAGAAAGTTGAATAAGGGTGATGGTTACGACCACAACAAACCCTATCAACAGCAGGTGCGAGACGCTTGGGAGAGCGGTTTGTTGTTGCAATAGCCATGCGCCAGCGACAAACCCAAGCGCAATCAACACCATGGTTTAGGCGGGCAATACCTGCAGTTGACCATCCACCAATTGATATTGCCGCTGTAGTTTAGCGGCCAATTGCAGATCATGCGTCACCACGATTAAACTGGTGTTTTGCTCGCGATTGATTTCCAGCAGCAAATCAAACACCTGATGGGCAGTGATACGGTCTAAGTTACCCGTTGGCTCATCTGCCAATATACATTGTGGTCGTGTGACCAATGCTCTGGCCAGTGCTGCCCGTTGGCGCTCACCACCCGAGAGCTCTCCCGGCATGTGCTCTAATCGATGCTGCAAACCCACTTTGGTCAGCATCTCTGCCGCTTGCTCTAATGCCTGCGCACGATGACTGCGTCGAATCAACAAAGGCAGTGCTACGTTCTCCAGCGCTGTAAACTCAGGTAATAAATGATGGAACTGATAGACAAAACCGAGCGACCGATTACGCAACTCGCCTTTTTCGGTTTCAGAGAGTGTTTGCAGTGCTTGTTCCATAAGCTTCACCTGCCCACTGCTTGGTTGGTCCAAACCTCCCAGCAAATGCAGCAAAGTACTTTTGCCAGAACCAGAAGCGCCGACAATCGCAATCTGCTGACCTGCTGACACTTGTAAATCAATGCCATTAAGCACCGCCACATCTAAACCGGTATAGGTCTTGGTCAGCGCTTCACATTGGATGATGTTGTTTAAATTGGGATTACTCATAACGCAAGGCCTCGGCTGGATTGATTTTTGAGGCTTTGTAGCTCGGATAAAGCGTTGCAAACAAACTCAAGACAAAGGACAACAACACGATTGTCCACACATCAGTCCATAAAAGTTTTGAAGGTAAATCACTGATGTAGTACACATCTTTGGCTAAAAATTGCACATTGAAAGTACGTTCGATAAACGGCACGATGGTATCAATATTCAGCGCAGTGATGACCCCCATGACCGCACCCGCAATAGTGCCTATCATGCCAATCAGTGCACCTTGAATCATAAAAATCTTGAGGATAGACAATGGACTGGCGCCAAAGGTGCGCATAATCGCAATATCTGCGCGTTTATCAGTCACCGCCATCACCAGTGTAGACACAATATTAAAGGCTGCCACTGCCACAATCAGCGCCAAAATAATAAACATCACGCGCTTTTCAAGCTGAATCGCTTTGAAGAAGTTAGCGTGTTGCTGCGTCCAATCGGTAATGTAGTACTGTCCTTTTAATTGCGTGTTCAAACGTGCAGTTTCTGTCGTGGCATCAAATAAATCATTGAGCTTTAAGCGTACCCCGGAGACTTGGTCACCCATGCGATAAAGCTTGGCAGCGTCCGCCATGTGGATGAGCGCAAGTCCTGCATCGTACTCATACATGCCAATTTGAAAAATGCCAACCACTTTAAATTGTTTAATGCGCGGCACAACGCCAGTGGGTGTAAATTGACCTTGCGGTGCCATCAACACCACCTTCTCCCCTACGCTTACACCTAACAGCATAGCTAAATCCGAGCCAAGAATAACGTTGTACTCCCCTGCTCTTAAGTCATCCAACTTGCCGGATTTCATATGATTGGCTAATGCAGACACTTTAGCTTCTTCTGCTGGCAGGATACCGCGAATAATACTGCCTTGTACTGCTTGGCCATAACTGAACATACCTTGTGCCATCACATAGGGGGCTGCTGCCAGCACACTGCTGTTTTTCTGATTGGTTGCCAACACTTGGGTTGTGACTGCTTGCCAATCAGACAAGTGATTATTAAAGCCGGAGATTTCGATATGTGAAGCGACACCCAAAATTCGATTTCGCAGCTCATCTTGGAAACCATTCATGACCGATAACACCACTATCAATGCCCAAACACCCAAGGCAATGCCGATCATACTGGTAAATGAAATAAACGAGATAAAGTGATTTTTGCGTTTTGCGCGGGTGTAACGCAGGCCAACTAACAGCTCAAACGGTAACGAGTTTTTGAAATTTAACATGGGTGGAATCTTAACAGCTTTGTGCTGTAAGTTTCCACCCATTATGTATTAGCTGTTAGTGAATAGCCGCCACTGATGCGCGCACCCAGTCCGTTTGCATTTCTAGCGCCACACCAAGAACCAGTGTTTTTTCCTCGCCATTAATATCAATTTTAAATTGACGGTTACGTTGATATTCACTCACAGGGATAATCACTGAGGATTTGACTTGCGTCTTGCCAACACTAGGTGGAATCCAAACACAAGAGACACGCATTAAATCCACATCCGTATCATCGTAATCCAAGTAAAAGCCTTTAGATAACTCCACCTGAGTCTGATCCAGCTTGATAAGTTGCATAGACAATGAGTGCAAACTGATGAGTTGCAAGCCAGCTCGATAAGCACCATTCTTTTGGCGCTTCACATGTTTAATCTCAGCAACCACATAGGCATCTTGCTGACTTGGATGCTGAAAACCAACCAACTTACCAGCCTCTACCCAAGGGCTAGGCTCTTTGCCTAAATCCACACCAAACCCTGCATCGCTTTTGTCTAAAAGCACCCACTCATCCAAACCCATGAGCAGATTTTTAGTCTGCGTCAAATGCATCTGTTCCAATGTGTTGGCCTTGATGTCATAAATAGGTTTGTTGTCTACCTGCCCTCCTTGTTGCTGAAAGCGTGCCAGTTGCTTGCAAATTTGCGCTAAACCACTGGTGACCAATAAGCGGTGAGTATCTTTATCTCGTGAGTTACTGCGGCGTTGTCGCTTGTAACCAGTGGGCGACCAATGTTGACTCAGCTTCTTAAACAATTTAGTCATGGTCCGCATAGAGGCATACCCACGGATATCGCTATCTTTATCTACCGCGTTTGCACTAATGGCTGCCAAATGGTCAGCAACTTTTTGTGCGATAAAATCTGTACGCCAGTAACGGTAATCTGCAGTGCGATCAAAAGCGCGAATGCGTTCCGCACCTTTATCTTGGTTAAGATTGATAAAATATTGATATTTATTTTGTGCATAGGCTTTTTCAAAATGCACTTGACGCACCCAGTCAAATAATAATCGCGACACAATATGGATTTCAGTCGGGTTGTAATTTTCCCTCTGAAGCGTGCTCAACATCAGCCCACCCGCCATCAACACTGCAATATCTACAGGCTTACTCACATTTGGGTACAGCAACACGCGCTCATATAATATTGACGATTTTTCGGCATATTTGAACAAATCATAAGTCGCAGTCCAGGCTTCGGCAGGTGCAGGTTGGTCATCAAAATAACGCCACATCATCATACTAAAAGCGGCATTTAAAGTTCTGCAGCAAAGCAAAATTGCCAATGGCTTTTCTAGGCTAAATTTATGATTATCACTTTGTAGCACTCCAAGCAGGCGAAAATACTCCGAAAACAATCGGCGATAATACGGATATACCAAACCCTCAATTACCATCCCTACATCACGATTATAAATCTTTACTTTCAATCGCTTAGCTGTGAGCTGCTCTAAATGCTGTTGCATACCTTCATCTAATTTCAGTAGACATTTCAGGCACACTTCAGCGCTCATTTTTGAGTTTGCAGTTAAATCTGCCATCACTTGCACAGCATGTTTTAGCGCGTCTGAAGAAGACATGCCTTCAAACTGAAGCAAGATTGTTTCATCCGGTGTTACTTTTTCATGCATCAGTATTGCTTGAATTTTTTTTGCAATCGGTAGCATAGCTCTAATATCCATTGTGATTTCTAGGTATATTTATGCAAACTCTGTACCAACCCTACAAACCCATGCTTAATCTCACTGATTTTATGTTTATGCCTACTTAATCACGCGCACTGCTGTTAAAATTCAACCATGTTTACTGGAATCATTCAAAGCGTTGGTCAGATAGACGATGTCACCTTGGCTGGCGACGATATAAAGCTTAAGATTAACGCGCACACTCTAGGTTTAGATGATGTTGCAATAGGCGATAGCATTGCCGTCAATGGCGTATGCTTAACAGCCACAACAATTGAATCACCACACTTTTTCGCACACGTCTCTAAAGCCACTCTAGACGTCACTTGCGGCTTATCCAAACCACAGCCGGTGAATCTGGAAAAGGCATTGCGTCTATCAGATCGACTAGGCGGTCATTTGGTAAGTGGCCATGTCGATGGTATTGGCAAAGTTACACAATTTGCACCTGTGGGGGATTGCTGGTTGCTTGCAGTTCAAGCACCACATGCTATTTCAAAATACATTGCACATAAGGGCTCCATCTGTGTGAATGGTGTAAGCCTCACTGTAAATAAAGTAGTGCAGGATACTTTTAGCGTGAATCTAATTCCTCACACGATAGAAAATACCACCTTGCAACATCTACAGTTAAATGACGCAGTGAATTTAGAAGTGGATCAAATTGCACGCTATGTGGAACGCATGACAGAGTGGTCCACACAACAAACAGAGAGCACATAATGCCCCAAAGTCACATCAGTCCCATTCAAGAGATTATTCAAGACATTCAACAGGGCAAAATGGTCATCTTAGTCGATGACGAAAATCGTGAAAACGAAGGTGACTTTGTCATCGCAGCAGAATTTGTCACAGCAGAACATATCAACTTTATGGCCAAGCATGGTCGTGGGTTGATTTGTCTAACACTCACTGAAGCCAGATGTAAGCAACTCAACTTACCACCGATGGTGCAGAAAAATGACGCACGCTTAGGCACCAATTTCACAGTCTCCATTGAAGCGGCAGAAGGTGTCACTACTGGCATCTCTGCGGCAGACCGCGCTACTACCATCCAGGCTGCTGTGGCAAAAGATGCCAATGCCAAAAGTGTGGTCAGCCCTGGTCACATTTTTCCACTAGCAGCGATGAATGGCGGTGTGCTGGTGCGCGCCGGTCATACCGAAGCTGGGTGTGATCTAGCCATGTTAGCAGGCTGTGAACCCGCCAGTGTGATTTGTGAAATTTTAAAGGACGATGGCGAGATGGCACGACTGGCCGATTTAGTCGAGGTAGCCAAACAACATCAAATTAAGATTGGTACGATTGCCGATTTAATTCATTACCGCTCAGAGAATGAAAAACTGATTGAACGCGCTGCAGAAAGAATGGTGCAAACGCCTTATGGCGCTCTAAAACTGATTGCATACCGCGATAGGATTGCGCAAGAGACGCACCTTACTTTAGTGAAAGGCGACCCCGCCCATGCCGATGAAGTACTAGTACGTGTGCATGAGCCACTCTCTCTGGTTGATTTGTTTGACAGCAGCAACCAATCGCATAGCTGGAACATTCTGAATGCGATGCAGACAATTGCGCTGAGCAAATGCGGCGTGATGGTGCTGATTCATCATGACGAAACCGGTGAGCAACTGATTGAGCGTATTCAGCATGCGGACCAAAAAGTACGTTATAACCAAGAGCTACGCACCTACGGCATAGGCTCTCAAATTCTGGTGGATTTAGGGGTACGTAAAATGAAACTAATGGCGACCCCACGCAAAATGCCCAGCATGATGGGCTTTGGTTTGGAAATCACGGGCTACTTGGAAGACCCGTCGCACGCCACTTAGCAAATTTACGTTAATACATTGATTATGTGGAACAAATAAATACTGTGTTAAAATGAAACCATTGGAAAACATGAATCTTACAGGCCAGTTTTTGATTGCCATGCCCGCCATGCAAGACCCTTTCTTTTCCAAAACAGTCACCTTTATTTGCACGCATAATGAAGATGGCGCCATGGGAGTCGTCCTAAACCGCCCCATGCAAATCACACTAGACCATCTGTTTGATCAAATCAATATCGACTGCGAACACCCTGCAATTGGTGAAATCCCGGTGTTTTTTGGCGGTCCGGTGCAGACCGAGCGTGGGTTTGTATTGCACACCCCGAATATCGAATACAACTCCACATTACAAATCAACGCCGCTGTCGCACTAACTACATCCAAAGACATTTTGGAATCCACAGCACAAGACGCTGGGCCAGAAAAAATCTTTATCTCCTTAGGTTATGCCGGTTGGTCTGCGGGACAGTTAGAAGATGAAATGAGCAAAAATGCATGGTTATCAGTCCATGTCACCCAAACCAAAGCGCTGTATGATTTGATTTTTAATTTGCCTTACGATGAAAAACTACCCACGGCCATGCGCTTAATGGGGGTGGATTTTGCAACACTATCGGATGTCGCTGGTCATGCATAATCCGCACGCACCCCTCAGCCAAAGTCACTTACCAATTATTGAACGCGCTTATCCTGAGATTGAAGGTACGATAATGGGCTTTGATTTCGGCGAGAAAAGAATTGGCGTTGCAGTGGGCGAGACCCTGTTAAAACTGGCGCATCCACTCACCACGATTCAAGCCGAAGAAAATGCCATTAAATTTGCGCAGATTGAATCACTGATTAAGGAATGGCGCCCCGCACTTTTAGTAGTAGGCCTGCCAACTTATTTAGATGGCGAAGCGCATCAGATGACACAGTTAGCCAAGAAATTTGCACAACGCCTTGAGGGGCGTTTTAATTTACCTGTGGTGATGGTAGATGAAAGATTAAGCTCAGCAGAAGCAGCGCAATCGCTCAGAGAATCTGGGATACATGGCACCCAGCAAAAAGCCATGATAGACCAAGTGGCGGCACAAACTATATTACAATCTTATTTTGATTATCTATCCACCAAAACTGTATGACCCTACCTGATCCAGAACAACTTTTAGCGGACATCACCGCAAGTATTCAACCGCTTATAACAGCGAACACTGCGCTTGTGGGTATTCACAGTGGTGGCGTATGGATGCTGGAACGTATTTTGGCCTCGTTAGGTGGTGATATTGCTTTTGGCAAATTAGATGCCGCCATGTACCGCGATGATTACGCCAAACGTGGCTTGAAATCTAAAAACCAACCGTCTTGGATTCCGTTTGACGTCAATGACAAACACATCATCTTGATTGATGACATTTTTTATACGGGTCGCACCACACGTGCAGCCATGAATGAGCTGTTTGATTATGGCCGTCCAGCCAGTATCACATTGGCGGTATTAATTAATCGTGGCGGTGCGCAATTGCCCATCACTCCGCAAATCACAGGCGCCCATGTGCCACTCAATCCACACCAAGCATTCCAGCTATCATTGGATACGTCTGGCAAATTGCACTTAAGTTTAGAATCTGAAACACCTTTGCAAAATAACAATATGGATCAAGCAGATGCATAATCCTCAACTCCATTCCGATGGCCGATTAAAACATTTACTGAGTATTGAAGGATTACCCAAACGTATCCTCAATGACATATTGGATACTGCCGAAACGTTTGTGGGCGTTGCAGAACGCGAGGTCAAAAAAGTCCCGCTACTACGTGGCAAAACGGTATGCAATATCTTCTTTGAAAACAGTACGCGCACGCGCACCACCTTTGAAATTGCAGCCAAGCGCTTATCGGCCGATGTGCTTAACCTCAATGTAAGCACTTCCTCCCAATCCAAAGGTGAGACGATTCTTGATACTGTGAATAACCTGATTGCCATGCATGCCGATATGTTTGTGGTGCGCCACAACCAAAGTGGCGCTGCGCACTTAATCGCCCAGCATGTGCCTGATCATATCAGCGTCATCAATGCCGGTGATGGTCGCCATGCCCACCCAACACAAGGCTTACTAGATGTGTTCACTATCCGCAAATACAAGCCGGATATGCATAACCTAAGAATTGCCATTGTGGGAGATGTATTGCATTCACGCGTGGCGCGTAGCGAAATCCATGCACTGACGACCTTGGGTGTACCAGAAGTACGGGTTATCGCACCCAAAACCTTACTGCCAACCGATGTGGAGAAACTGGGGGTGCATGTGTTTCATGATATGCGCGCAGGCTTAAAAGATGTGGATGTGGTGATGATGTTAAGGTTACAAAACGAGCGTATGTCTGGCGCCATGCTGCCCAGCCCGCAAGAGTATTTTAAAACGTACGGATTAACCCAAGAAAAATTACATTTAGCCAAGCCTGATGCCATTGTGATGCATCCAGGCCCCATGAATCGTGGCGTTGAGATTGATTCCTCCGTCGCGGATGGCATGCAATCGGTGATTTTGCCTCAAGTCACTTATGGCATTGCGGTGCGTATGGCAGTGATGGCCATTCTGGCAGGCGGGGGGCAAGCATGAAACTCTTGATTCAACATGGCCGTGTGATCGACCCAGCCAACCAAATGGATGCAATCCTAGATGTGTATATTGCCGATGGAAAAATCGCTGGTATCGGCAATGCCCCTGCTGGATTTAAAGCGGATAGCACCATCAACGCAACAGGGCTAGTGGTAGCGCCGGGCTTGGTAGATTTGTCTGTACGCTTACGTGAACCAGGCTTTGAATATAAAGCTACATTGAACAGCGAATTGCAAGCTGCCGCAGCTGGTGGTGTCACTAGCCTAGCCTGTCCGCCCGATACAGAACCGACACTGGATGAGCCGGGTTTGGTAGAGATGCTGAAATATCGCGCAAAAAAACTCAACTTGGCCCATGTATATCCATTAGGCGCGCTTACCCGACAATTAGAAGGAAAAAGCCTGACCGAAATGTGCGAATTAACAGAGGCAGGTTGCGTAGGGTTTACACAAGCGGATTACCCAATTGTAGATACGCAAGTGCTTTGGCGCGCGTTTGAATATGCCGCCACGTTTGGTTATACCTTATTTTTACGTGCTGAAGACCCTTATTTGGCGCATGGTGGCGTTGCCCATGATGGTGAAGTGGCCAGCCGCTTGGGACTCAAAGGTATTCCTGCTGCGGCAGAGAGCCTTGCGCTTGCCACAAGGCTTCGTATTGCAAAAGAAACTGGCACTCGTTTGCATATTGCACGTTTATCGACTGCTGAAGGTGTAGAACTGGTACGTCAAGCGAAACAACAAGGACTCGCTGTTACCGCAGATGTCAGCGCACAGCATTTGCATTTGACTGAGATGGATATTGGCTACTTCAACACCATGATGCACTTGCGCCCACCATTACGCACGCAACGTGACCAGTTTGCGCTGTGCGAAGGATTAAAAGACGGCACGATAGATGCAATTTGCTCAGACCATAGCCCAGTAGACGATGATGCAAAACTAGTCCCTTTTGCCGAGGCTGAGGCTGGTGCATCGGCAGTCGAGTTATTGTTACCGCTTGCACTCAAGTGGGCAAGCCAACAGAAATTATCTTTGACCGATGCGATTGCAAGCATCACCTTAAAACCCGCCAGTATTATGGGCGTGCCAGCAGGTACACTCAGCGTGAATGCATGCGCCGATATCGTCATCTTTGATGCAGATGAATACTGGAAAGTAGAAGCGAGCCACCTAAAAAGCCAAGGTAAAAACACACCGTTTTTAAATTTAGAGCTGGCTGGCAAAGTGCATTACACCCTAGTAGAAGGCATCATCACTTATCAACAGCATTCATCAAATTAACGACACTAGCACCTTAAATGAACAGTGTCATGAGCGCTGACCAACCTCAGCGCTTGACGTATCTACTATTTGGGGTGATAGTTTCCATCTAAAATAAATGAAGCATCGCACTTAGCATCAGCCGTGTGACCAATAAAAGCTATCAGAAGTCACGAGGTTATTAACTGCATTACCGTAAACATTGAGCACCTGTCGTCTATCATCATCTGAGTGAGGAGTAGAAATGAGCGATTTTTTCAGTTCTTTATCGTGTTGCTGGTTTTGGTTGTTAGCAGGTGTATTGATTGGCTGGCTGCTCAATCGCTACCTATGTCGCTGCTGTTGCAAACCAAATAAGAATGCGCCAGATGCATCAGCACCGGAAACCAACACGCAAACGAACACGCAAACCAGTGCATTAGTACAACCACCTCCTACCAGCTCGGCACCTGTAGAAAGCGCGCCAGCAGCAACTAAACCAGCCGCGCCAGACAAACCTAAAACCAGTAAACCAGCTACAAAACCTAAAGTAGCCAAACCCAAAGCACCTGCAAAAGCCAAAACAGCTTCCCCCAAAGTGAGTTTTGATTTAGCAGCCGCCAAAGCAGCTGGATTCACCATTAAACAAGCAGATGACTTAACAGTCATCGAGGGCATCGGTCCAAAAATCAACGAGCTATTTAAAGATAACGGCATCAAAACATTTGCAGACCTAGCTAAGCAAACAGTGCCGCAAATGCGTGCTGTGTTGGATAAAGGGGGAGCGCGCTATCGTATCGCCAACCCAGCCACATGGGCGCAACAAGCAGGCTTAGCCGCTAACAATCAATGGACTGAGTTGAAAAAACTGCAGGACGAACTCTCTGGCGGTATAAAAAAATAACATCTAGAGAGGATGAATCAAATGCATACCCATCAATCTCGTTATACGCTGTGGACTTGGATTGTCGCGCTTATTCTTGCCCTGTTGCTGTTATGGATGTTGTTGACCGGGCGTGGCCCCAGTGCAAGTTGTTGTGATGCCAGCCAAATTGGCCCAGCAGGTGCGGAAGTAACACCCACACCATTTAGTTTTAATGCAAAAGCCGATGCTTTTGTTAGCCAAGGCGATAGTTCGACTGTTTCTTGGTTTGGGCAGGCAGAGGCACTGACGGCATGGCTGGCTAACGGTAACAATTTGCAACTTACCGGGGATGCCACACAAGTCACGCTAACAGGCACAGTGGATAGCGCTACAGAAAAAGATGCCAAAGCTACTGAGTTACAGCAACTGCTGGGGGCAGGTGTCACCATCACCAATCATTTAACTGTACCGCCTTCTGCGATTGTGACTCCAGTACTCCCGGAAGTGGCTAAGCTCTATTTTGAAACAGGGAAATCTGAGTTGCCTGCGGAAGCCACTAGCATACTGGAACCCACCATAGAATGGCTTATTTCACATCCGGAATCTAAGGCTGTGATTTCAGGTTATCACGATGCGCGTGGCAACAGAGAAAGCAACCAAAAATTAGCGAAAGCCAGAGCGCAATCTAGCATGGACATACTCTTGGATGCGGGCGTGGATGCCTCGCGGATTGAAATGCGCAAACCAATTGAAACAGAAGGCACAGGAAACGAGGGGGAGGCAAGACGGGTGGAGATTGCTATTGAATGAGTGCAACAAACTATAAACCCCACCATTGATGTGTTAGCGTAAATAATCATACCCACAAAAAAGCCAGCGCAAGCTGGCTTTTTTGTGTCTCGATCAACTACATAATCCCCAAATGATCCAGCCCAGATGAGTTATCCCGCGCATGCGCATCTTTACTTTGCAGTTTGAATTTCAAACGTAAATCGTTCACAGAGTCTGCATTGCGTAAGGCATCGTCATAGGTGATTAAGCCAGCTTCATGCAAATCAAACAAGGCTTGGTCAAACGTTTGCATACCTAATTCGCGTGAGCGGCCGACAATATCTTTGATGCCATGTACATCGCCCTTGAAAATCAAATCGGAGATCAACGGCGAATTCAGCAAGATTTCAATGGCGGCAGTACGGCCTACTCCATCGCGTTTTGGAATCAACCGTTGTGAAATCACGGATTTCAAGTTAAGTGACAAGTCCATCAACAATTGTTGTCTGCGCTCTTCTGGGAAGAAGTTGATAATACGGTCTAGAGCTTGGTTGGTACTGTTGGCGTGCAGAGTCGCCATGCACAAGTGGCCAGTCTCCGCAAAAGCAATCGCATAATCCATGGTTTCGCGATCGCGAATCTCACCAATCAGAATCACATCGGGCGCCTGACGCAAGGTGTTCTTCAATGCAATATGCCAGTTGTCGGTATCTACGCCTATTTCGCGTTGGGTAATAATGCAGTTCTTGTGTTCATGCACAAACTCCACCGGATCTTCGATAGTAATAATGTGCCCGTAGCTATTTTCATTGCGGTAACCCACCATAGCCGCTAAGGAGGTAGATTTACCAGAACCGGTACCACCGACAAAAATCACCAAGCCGCGTTTGGTCATGGCAATATCTTTTAATACATCGGGAAGTCCCAACTCTTCAAATTTTGGAATTTTGGTGGTGATGGTTCTAAACACCAAACCCACAGTACCACGTTGAATAAATGCATTGACGCGGAAACGCGCCACACCTGGTAAACCAATCGCAAAGTTACATTCGTTGGTAGCATCAAACTCGGCCGTTTGTTTATCGTTCATAATAGAACGTGAAATTTCGCGCGTTTGCTGTGGGGACAATACCTGCGTGCTCACCGGCGTCATCTTGCCATCCACTTTCATCGCTGGCGGAAAGCCACTGGTAATGAACATATCCGAGGCTTTTTTCGTCAACATGAGCCTAAGTAAATCAAATACAAACTTCTCTGCCTGACCTTGTTCCATTGCTTTTCCTAATGATTAAGTGGTCGGTGAATTAGCCGACGATTGCATCTTTATTGGCCGCTTTGCTACGCGCTTCAGCCGCGCTAATGATATTTCTGCGGACTAAATCTTGTAAGTTTTGATCCAACGTTTGCATGCCAATATTTTGACCGGTTTGAATGGCTGAATACATTTGCGCCACTTTGTTTTCGCGAATCAAGTTACGAATCGCCGGTGTACCAATCATGATTTCGTGCGCAGCCACACGGCCTTGTTCATCCTTGGTTTTACATAAGGTTTGTGAAATCACTGCACGCAGAGATTCAGACAACATCGAACGCACCATTTCTTTTTCTGCCGCTGGAAACACGTCCACAATACGGTCTACTGTTTTAGCGGCCGAACTAGTGTGTAAAGTACCAAATACCAAGTGACCAGTTTCTGCTGCACTCAATGCCAAACGAATGGTCTCCAAGTCACGCATCTCACCCACCAGAATCACATCCGGGTCTTCACGCAATGCAGAACGTAACGCGTTTTGGAAAGACAAAGTATGCGGCCCTACTTCACGCTGGTTTATCAAACATTTCTTGGAGGTATGCACAAACTCAATCGGGTCTTCCACCGTGAGGATATGCCCCATCTCATTTTCATTGATATAGTCCACCATCGCTGCCAGTGTGGTCGATTTACCAGAACCAGTTGGCCCCGTCACCAACACGATGCCGCGTGGCGTATTGGCAATTTCTTTAAAAATGGCTGGAGCATTGAGTTGCTCTAAAGTCAGAATTTTGGAGGGAATGGTACGAAACACTGCACCGGAACCACGGTTTTGATTAAAGGCATTGACGCGGAAACGCGCCAAATTAGGAATTTCAAAAGAGAAATCGCATTCCAGCGTCTCTTCATACACCTTACGCTGGCCATCGTTCATGATGTCATACACCATGTCATGCACTTGGGTGTGGTCCATGGCGGGTACATTAATTTTGCGCACATCGCCATGCACACGAATCATCGGTGGCAAACCAGCGGATAAATGCAAATCGGACGCTTTATTTTTGACGGCAAACGCGAGTAAATCAGAAATATCCACTATCGGCTCCAGCATTATTTTATAATTGAATTTTATCTTAAGACTTTACACAAAGTTTAATCTTTAAGATGATTGAATTATGAACACTTTTTACGATAGTTTGCAAGCAATTCATGCAAGAATAGACCAAGCCAAAGCGCAAGTTGGACGTAATGACACAGTGCAATTATGCGCAGTGAGCAAAGCCCAATCCGCTGAAAAAATTCGCTCTGCGTACGAGGCTGGTCAAACCATTTTTGGCGAGAACTATGTGCAAGAGGCCATTACCAAACAAGCGCAATTGCAAGACTGCAATATAGAGTGGCATTTTATCGGGCCGATTCAAAGCAATAAAACACAATTAATCGCGCAACACTTTGCTTGGGTGCACTCGGTGGATCGTATCAAAATTGCTGAACGTTTAGCTAATGCTCGATCATCAACAATGGCGCCGTTAAACGTTTGCATTCAGTTTAACAGCAGCGAAGAAGCTAGTAAAAGCGGTGCTGGCATGGATGAACTTACGTCGCTGGCCACCGCAATTAAGGCGTTACCCACATTAAATCTACGTGGCATTATGGCGATTCCCGCACCCAGTAAAGACATATTGCAACAGCGGGCGCAATTTAAGCATGTGCATAAAGCATACCTAGCATTGCAGCAACAAGGCTTTGCATTGGATACACTATCAATTGGCATGTCGGATGACTTTGAAGCGGCAATTGCGGAAGGTGCTACCATAGTGCGCATAGGATCGGCGCTGTTTGGGGCAAGAGTGTATGCACAAGCATATAAGACAGTTTAGCTAAAATAGCGTCATTTAAGAAAGTGCACTAACATGCAAGAGACAACACAATTTAAATTAGGGTTTATAGGCGGCGGCAATATGGCCACGGCCATGATTATTGGCCTGAAACATCATCAGTTTGATAGTCGGCATATTCAGGTAGTAGAGCTGGATGTCGACAAACGCGCGCAATTAACAACCGCCTACCAAGTGAACACCACTGACCAGTTGAGCGATATCGCGCAGAGTGACGTAATTATTTTGGCAGTAAAACCACAACAGTTAAAAGCATTGGCGCAATCGCTGGCACCGCTGCTCAAACAACAATTGGTGATTTCTATTGCAGCAGGCATCCGTATTGCTGATTTAAGCCGTTGGCTGGGTGACTACCCTATGATTGTACGTGCAATGCCCAATACGCCAGCACAAATTCAGGCGGGTGTTACTGGTGTGTATGCAACCCCGCAAGTAACTGCATTACAACAAAAGCAGGCCACCCGTATTTTGGATGCAGTCGGCGCAACGGTATGGCTAAATCAAGAGGACGAGCTAGATGCTGTTACCGCTATCTCTGGCAGTGGGCCAGCCTATGTGTTTTATTTGATTGAGGCTTTGCAAGAGGCTGCTGTTAAATTGGGCTTAAGCGAAGCGCAAGCAAAACTGTTGAGCATCGCTACTTTCAAAGGTGCTAGTCAACTTGCAGCCACCAGTAGCATGCCTGTGCATACTTTACGGGCGCAGGTGACTTCCAAAGGCGGCACCACCGAGCAAGGTTTGCTCAGCCTAGAGCAATCTAAGATCAAAGAGGCAATTTTGCTAGCAGCACAACAGGCTGAAAAACGCGCTAAAATCATGGGCGACGAGTTAGGAAAATCTTAAACATGCTGCACACTGCGTTAAACTTTTTAATCCACACTATTTTTGACATCATCACCTTTGTGCTGCTGCTACGTTTTTTCATGCAGTTACTCAAAGCGCCGTTTCAAAACCCACTGGCGCAAATGGCCATGGCACTCACTGACTTTATGGTGAAACCTGCTAGACGCTGGATTCCTAGTTATAAAAAAATAGACCTCTCGACCTTGGTGTTGGCTTTTTTAGTACAGTTATTGCTGCAGCTCATCTTGCTAAGTTTGCGCGGATTTCCATTTGCAGTCGCAGGTGGTGCGGTCTGGTTTAATTTAGTGTTGATTGCGCTGTTAGCGCTGGTGAGGATGAGTTTAGATTTATTTTTCTACGCCATTTTGATTCAAGCCGTCTTAAGTTGGGTGAACCCCCACACGCCTATTACTGGCGTTTTAAATGCGCTGACTAGGCCGATACTCGCGCCCATACAAAGATGGATTCCCCCAGTGAACGGCATTGATTTCTCTGCATTGGTGGCGATGATACTGTTGCAAATGGTGAACATTGCTTTTATTAGCTACGCGCAACAATCGCTAAGTGCAGTTTTTTAGTGAAATCCAGTAATCTTCGTGATTTAATGGTGTCCGTGGACAGGTAGTACTTGATAACGATAAGTAGAGACAAACACTGCAAATGACACAAGAACTATTACAAGCATCATTACAAGAAAAAATTGCCGCCTATCACCAATGGCGTAACAATTTGGCAGACACCATTATCACCTATCGCGACTGGCTGGTTAGAAGCGATAGCAGCAACTCCCTTCAAGAGCTAAGACTCACCGATTTTGCAGACATGCTACGTAAAGACAGATTAACGTTGGCGTTGGTAGCAGAGTTCTCGCGCGGCAAAACTGAAACTATCAACGCATTGTTTTTTGCTGACCATGACCAACGCTTGCTTCCTAGCGAAGCTGGGCGCACCACCATGTGTCCGACTGAACTATTGTGGGAAGAAGATGAAGAGCCTTGTATTAAGCTACTGCCTATTGAAACACGGCTCACCGATGACTCTTTAACTTACCTAAAAACACTGCCCAAACTGTGGAAGAAATTTAGGCTGGAAACAGATTTTCCCGAGCAAATGCGTAAAACTTTGCGTCAATTGATTGAGAAAAAAGAAGTCAGCATAGAAGAAGCCATCAAGCTTGGATTGTGGAGCCCCAAAGATCCCAATAACGCACTGCAAAACCGAACCACTATTGAGGTGCCAGTATGGCGCCATGCCATTATTAATTACCCGCATGAATTGCTCAAAAACGGCTTAGTGGTGATTGATACACCCGGATTAAATGCATTGGGTACCGAACCTGAACTGACGCATAAAGTAATACCCGGTGCACATGCTGTGCTGTTTCTTACAGCGACCGATACTGGCGTTACCCATTCCGATATGCAAATCTGGAATGAGTACATCCGCGATCAGGCAAAGTACAAGCTAGTAGTCCTCAATAAAATTGATACGCTGTGGGATGATTTAAAATCAGAGTTTGAAATTGCTAAAGAAATTAACCGTCAGGTAGAGCATACTGCCCGTGATTTAATGATACCCAAACAGCAGATTTTTACGATTTCAGCGCAAAAAGGTTTGCTGGCAAAAATCAAGAAAGATGCTGCGTTACTTAAACGTAGCAATATCCAAGTACTAGAAAACGAGCTTTCCAACCAACTGACATTCTCGAAACAAGAGATTATTGGTGACACAGTGGCCAAAGAGTGCAGCGAAATGGTCAAAGACTCACGCAAGTTGATGCAAGCAAAACTCAACCACTCTCGTGTACGTTTCAACGAGTTAAAAGGCTTATTAGGACAACACCAAACCGTGTTTAATGATTTGGTAGCCAAAGCGCAATTTGATCAAGAGCGTTATCAGTCTTCTTTACCCGTATTTAAAGAAGCTGAAGACAAAATTAACCGCACTGGCAAAAAACTTCTGCGCCATCTTAGCCTCACTTATTTGGATAATTCTATTGCGGAAACCCGCAAGGAAATGCACGACAGCTGGACCACTGTGAGATTAAACCAAAGCATACGTAAAATGATGAAACAGGCGAATGACTTGGCGATTCACGTTACAACGGAGAGTGCTAATATCCGCCGAGTAGCCCAGCATATTTACGATCTATTTCGCACCCAGCATGGTTTTGATATTTCAGCGCCACCAGAACTAAATATGACCAGCTTCTTAGAAAAAATGCAGGCGCTGGAAAAAATCACCAATGATTTTTGTGCGGATCCAATCAACGTGCTAACTGAAAAACGATTTCTTATCCGCCGCTTTTTCCTGAGCTTAGGTGCTGAAGCACAAGGTGCATTTCAGACTGCCCATGATGACACTGAACGCTGGATTAACAACGTGATTGTGACGCTCAAGATACAAATTGAAACGCACAAAGAAGCGCTAGACCAACGCATTAAAGGTTTGATGGAGGCGAAATCCAGCTCCGAAGCGCTCAACAAACAGATTCTGCAAGTGAGCCAAGAGCATAAGCTGATTGCCAATCAGTGCAAACTACTCGATGATGCGTTGTTGCAATTTATGAAAGCTATTTTACAGTCGTCGAAAATCAAGCAAGAGAAGCTGGAAAAAGAAAACCAGTTGAAAGCCTTGAATTTTGAGGGCCTGCCGTTAGTATAACTGGGTAAGCTTTGTAGGCGACTGCCCAGTAACCTGCTATGGAATGCGCTAACCCCTAGATTCTAAATCCAGATAATATCGAACTCTTCGCGCGCATACTGCGTTTCAATCTGCAAAGACACTGGCTTCTGGATAAAGTCAGACAAGTTAGCCAAGCTTTGCGACTCCTCATCCATCAGCATATTAATCACTTCGGTCGACGCCAATATCTTGAACTCTTTAGCATCAAACTGTTTGGATTCGCGCAACAACTCACGCATGATTTCATAGCAAATCGTCTGTGCTGTTTTCAGCTCTCCGCGCCCCTGACACACATCGCACGTCTCGCATAATAGATGCGCCAAACTCTCTCGCGTGCGCTTGCGTGTGAGCTCCACCAAACCCAGTGGCGTAAAGCCATTCACATTGATCCGAGCACGGTCCGTCGCAATCGCTTTTTTAAGCTCTTCCAGCACAGTTTCGCGCTGCTCATCTTCATCCATATCGATAAAATCAACGATGATGATGCCACCCAAATTACGCAGCCGCAGCTGACGTGCTATACATTGCGCGGCTTCCAAATTGGTTTTGAAAATGGTATCTGAAAGATTTTTGCCGCTGACGAAACTACCGGTATTCACATCTACTGTAGTCAGTGCCTCAGTTTGATCAAAAATAAGGTAGCCTCCAGACTTCAGCTCTACTTTGCGCGCCAATGCTTTTTCGATTTCCTTTTCGATATCATAAAAATCAAATAAGGCACGCTCGCCTTTGTAGTGAAATAAAGGCTTCAATGCTCTAGCGACATATAGCTCAGCAAACTCTTTCAGGTGCGTGTACATCTCTCTTGAATCTACGCGAATTGTGGACGTATCCACACAAACCACATCCCGCAAAATACGTTTAGGCAGGCTTAAATCGTAGAAGATCAAAGAGCGTTCGCTGGCCTGCTTGCTTTCCACTTGAATTTTTTTCCAGACCTTGTGCAAGTATTCGATATCGGCCAGCAACTCATCATCTGTGGCGGTCTCAGACATGGTACGGATAATATAACCGCCCTCTCGTTGTTCAGGCAATAAGCCAAGCAGACGATTACGCAAAAACTCGCGCTCTTCTTCTATCTCAATGCGTTGCGATACGCCAATATGACTTTGGTATGGCAAAAATACTAAGAAGCGTCCAGCAATGCTAATCTCTGTTGTCAATCTAGCGCCTTTGGTACCGATAGGCTCTTTGATGACCTGCACGATGACGGACTGCCCTTCGTGTAATACCTCCTGAATCGGCTTTTCAATCTTAATGTCGCCGTCATCAATATGGCATTCCATAATATCGGCCACATGCAAAAATGCTGCGCGCTGCAAGCCAATTTCTACAAACGCCGACTGCATCCCTGGCAACACTCGGCACACCGTGCCACGGTAAATATTCCCAACAATGCCCAGTGAAGAGCTACGTTCAATATGGAGTTCTTGCACAATGCCTTGCTCAAGAATCGCCACACGCGTTTCTTGAGGGGTCACATTAATTAATATTTCTTGTGGCACAATAATCTTCCAATATATGGATTTTCAATTCGTTAAGTATTTTTAAGTTCGCTAAGCAATTGTGCAGTTTCATACAGAGGTAAGCCCATCACACCTGAATAGCTCCCATCAATGCGCTGTATCCAAGCCCCTGCCAACCCTTGAATGCCATAGCTACCCGCCTTATCGCGATGCTCACCCGCCTGAATATAAACGTCTATCATGGCATCGGTTAGCGGCATCATGGTGACATGGGTGGTGTTGAGCAGCGCCTGTATGCGATTGTACCTACAAACCGCAACCGCTGTGTGCACCTGATGGGTGGTTCCTGATAGTTTTTTTAACATACGGATAGCATCCTCATCATCTTCAGGTTTGCCCAAAATATGCTTATCCAATGCCACTGTGGTGTCTGCGGCCAAAATCAGCTGATCGCTTGTCTTCGTAACGCTGGCGCTGATAGCCTCGGCCTTCTCTACCGCCAACCTTAAAACATAATCGGCAGCAAGTTCGTCCGCCCACACCGACTCATCAATATCTGCTGGCATGACGGTACAACTGACATTGATCTGTTTTAATAATTCAACTCGTCTGGGGCTGCGTGAAGCAAGGATAATATGCATAAAATAGCTAGTGTCTGCGTTATAGATTGACTATCATGGGCACGTCGGGCGCCATGTCTGAATGATGCTTATTGTAAACCAGTGAAGATAAATCTATGGATGATTATAGCTATTTAGTGAAAATCACCATCGCATTATTTGCGATTGTGAACCCGATTGGCAGCCTGCCTATCTTTATCAGTGCCACCGATGGTTGGCAGAAAAAAGACCGTGCCCGCACTGCACGCACCGTTGCTTTATCAGTATTTACTGTGTTGGGTTTGTCCGCGTTTATTGGTGATGGCATCTTGGATTTTTTTGGTATTAGCATCCCATCGTTCCAAGTTGGTGGCGGCATTCTTATTTTGCTGATTTCGATTTCCATGATGCACGGCAAGCAAGGTGGTACCCGCCAAACACCTGAGGAAGCACAAAACTTGGCGGAGCGCGACGTGATTGCAATTGTGCCGTTAAGCATTCCATTGCTGGCTGGACCTGGGGCAATCTCCCACATGATCTTGAGTGCACAACAACACCCGAGCTTTATTGGACATTTAATGCTGTTGATTCCAGTTGCCATGATTGCAGGCATCATCTGGCTAGTATTGCAACTAGCCGATGGCATTACGCAAAAGCTTGGCACCATCGGCATTAACATCATCACTCGTCTAATGGGGCTAATTTTAGCGGCCATGTCGGTTGAGTTTATCGCACACGGATTGATTGGCTTATTTCCGCAATTGGCGAGTTAACGGTAAAATAGCACTATTATTTTTAAAGAAGTATTGCGTGAACAAACCTACCAAATCAGCCCAATGGAAACCCAATGTCACGGTAGCAGCCATTATTGAGCAAGACGGAAAATTCTTACTGGTCGAAGAAACCACCGACAGAGGCAACCGCTTCAACCAACCTGCTGGACACTTGGAAGAGCATGAAACGATTATTGAGGCAGCGATTCGTGAGACGTTAGAAGAAACCGCTTATGATTTTACGCCCGAATATTTGGTGGGTATTTATCATTGGCAACATCCACTCAACGGTATTACTTATCTGCGCTTTGCTTTTGCTGGCAAGTTGGGGGCTCATTACCCAGAGCGCGCTTTGGATGACGGTATCATTGGTACGGTTTGGAAAAGCCAAGACGAGATCGCAAAAGACGCAGCATTGATGCGTAGCCCGCAAGTGTTGTTGTGCGTTCAAGATTATTTAGCAGGTAAGCGTTACCCGTTAGCCGCACTTACCCATTTAGGTCAAGCATTATGAAAACTCCACACGTGATTGTTGGCTTATCAGGCGGTGTAGATTCTTCCGTCACTGCCATGTTACTCAAACAACAAGGTTACCAAGTCACCGGCTTGTTCATGAAGAATTGGGAAGACGACGATAACGATGAATACTGCTCATCTAAGCAGGATTTGATTGATGCCGTTTCTGTGGCCGATAGATTGGGCATTGAGATTGAAGCGGTGAATTTCAGCAAGGAATACAAAGACCGTGTATTTGCCAATTTTTTGGAGGAATACCAAGCCGGCAGAACGCCTAATCCGGATATTTTGTGTAATGCAGAAATCAAATTTAAGGCGTTTTTAGATCATGCCATGGGCATGGGTGCAGATTTAATTGCGACTGGTCATTATGCAAAAGTACGCGAAAACCCACTTCAGGCTGGGCAATATCAACTGCTGAAAGCGGACGATGGCAGCAAAGACCAAAGTTACTTTTTGCATCGTCTCAATCAAGCACAACTTTCAAAAACACTATTTCCTTTGGGTAGCTATCTCAAACGCGAAGTACGCGAAATGGCGCGTGAAGCAGGCTTGGCGAATGCAGAGAAAAAGGACTCCACTGGTATTTGCTTTATTGGTGAGCGCCCTTTCCAGGAGTTTTTGCAACGTTATTTACCACGCCAACCTGGCGATATGAAAACACCAGAAGGCAAGCTGGTCGGCCAACATGAAGGCTTGATGTACTACACGCTGGGGCAACGCCAAGGGCTAAAAATCGGCGGCAGTCGAGAAAGCAATGGAGAACCTTGGTTTGTGGCGGCCAAAGACATGGCGAAGAATGAGCTGATTGTGGTGCAAGGCCACGACCACCCATTACTACAAAGCGATGGCCTCAAAGCTGGCCAACTGCATTGGATTAGTGGTGAAGAGCCTAAAACCAACTGGGTATATGCCGCAAAAACGCGCTACCGCCAGCCGGATGCGCCTTGCGAGATCGATGCTGTGGATGCCAATGAGGTGGATATTCGCTTTGGTCAACAACAATGGGCGGTCACGCCCGGGCAATCCGCCGTAGTATATGAGAGTAACGTGTGCTTAGGCGGCGGTATTATTACTGGTGCAATCTAAGTGAATTAACATAATGATCGATATATAAAAAGGGTGGCGCTGCCACCCTTTTTATTAGCTAATCCCAGCTTAATGCACCACCGGTTTGGTACTCAGTGACACGGGTCTCAAAGAAGTTTTTCTCTTTTTTGAGGTCCATCATTTCACTCATCCAAGGGAAAGGATTGGTCGCACCAAGATAAATGGCATCCAAGCCAATTTGCTGGCAACGACGGTTAGCAATAAAGCGCAGATACTCTTTGAACATGGTGGCATTCAAACCCAACACGCCGCGCGGCATCGTCGCTTCAGCATATTGATACTCAAGCTCTACACCATGCTGAATTAATCCGCGAATTTCATCACGGAATTCTGCAGTCCACAAATGTGGGTTTTCCAGTTTAATGGTGTTAATGACATCAATACCAAAATTGCAGTGCATAGACTCATCACGCAGAATATATTGATATTGCTCAGCTGCGCCTTGCATTTTGTTCTGGCGGCCAAGTGCCAGAATCTGCACAAAACCTACATAGAAGAACAAACCTTCCATAATGCAGGCAAATACAATCAATGAGCGTAACAATTGTTGGTCAGCTTCTGGCGTACCCGTTTTAAAAGCAGGGTCTGTCAGCGTATTGATGAACGGTATCAGGAAATCATCTTTGGCTTTAATACTGGCCACTTCCTGGTATGCATTAAATACTTCAGACTCATCTAGCCCCAAGCTCTCTACAATATATTGATACGCGTGGGTATGAATGGCTTCTTCAAAACCTTGACGCAGTAAGTATTGACGGCATTCCGGCGCGGTAATATGACGGTAAGTACCCAACACAATATTGTTGGCCGCCAGCGAGTCAGCTGTCGTAAAAAAACCTAAATTACGCTTAACAATTAAGCGCTCGTCTTCCGTTAACGCAGTGCTGTCTTTCCATTGTGCAATGTCACGGCTCATACTCACTTCTTGCGGCATCCAATGGTTTGCACAACCTGCCAAGTATTTATCCCAAGCCCAGTGGTACTTAAACGGCACTAATTGATTGACATCGGTTTGGCCATTAATCATGCGTTTGTCGGATGCATTGACGCGGCCGGTGAATGCAGGCTGATTGGCTGCCACACTAGGTGCTGGCGGCGCTGATACCACATGCAGTTGCGGTTTGGCTTCCGCCTGCTCTATGACTACATCATCTTCAAATGAAAGCATATTATTTCCTATTCTTTATTAATTCATTAAGAAAATTAAAAGTTCTAAGCGAGACTAGGCGTGAGAGAAAATTTTTGAGCGCGGCATACATGAAGTATGTAAGCGAAAAAATTTTGATCACAACGCCGTATCGCGACGAAGTTTTATTTTTCTACTGGCAGGCTTCGCAATCAGGGTTGTCTATCGCGCACATCTTCGGCGCTGCTTCAGCCTCATTTTGCGCATGTGCTGACACTGCATTCAACTCGCCGCCTGAACCGGTTGATTTCTCTGCTGCTGTCGCCCCCATAGAGCGCAAGTAATAGGTTGTTTTTAATCCACGTAACCATGCCAGCATGTAGATATCGTTCAGTTTTTTACCGGATGGCACTGCAAAGTAAAGGTTGAGGGATTGCGCTTGATCTATCCATTTTTGGCGACGCGCTGCCGCCTCTACCAACCAGCTAGGATCCACATCAAATGCGGTTGCATATAAGGCCTTTAAATCAGCTGGCACACGTTCAATTTTTTGTAGCGATCCATCGTAGTATTTCAAGTCAGACACCATGACCTCATCCCACAATCCACGCACTTTTAAGTCATTGACCAATTGCTCGTTGACGATAGTAAACTCACCGGACAAGTTGGATTTCACATACAGATTTTGGTATTCCGGCTCAATGCTAGCTGAAACACCAACAATATTAGAAATGGTTGCAGTTGGTGCAATAGCGACGCAATTGGAGTTACGCATACCTACTGCGGCAATTCGGCTGCGCAATGCTGCCCAATCTAATGTGCTGGAACGGTCGACCTCTACATGGCCGCCGCGTTCAGTAGTGAGAAAATCCAGAGTATCGAACGGTAGAATACCTTGATCCCACAAGCTGCCTTTAAAGCTAGAGTAGGCACCGCGTTCTTCCGCCAACACTGTGGATGCCCAATAGGCGTTGTAGCACACCGCTTCCATGGTACGGTCGGCAAATTCCACCGCCTCTTGAGAAGCGTAAGGAATGCGCATAGCGTGTAATGCATTTTGGAATCCCATAATGCCCATGCCCACAGGGCGATGGCGGTAGTTGGAGTTACGCGCTTTGCCCACCGCGTAGAAATTGATATCCACCACATTGTCCAACATGCGCATCGCTACTTTGGTGGTTGCGGCTAGTTTGGCTTGGTCAATCACCAAGGCATCGCCCTCTTGCTTCAGATGTTGTAGCAAATTCACTGAACCCAAGTTGCACACGGCAATCTCGGTATCGGATGTATTCAGTGTAATCTCAGTACAAAGGTTAGAGCTATGCACTACACCCACATGCTGCTGTGGTGAGCGTATATTGCAAGGGTCCTTAAATGTGATCCAAGGGTGACCTGTTTCAAATAGCATCGACAACATCTTGCGCCACATTTGCAAGGCGGGCACGCGCTTGAATAATTTGATTTCACCATTATCGGCTTTACGCTCATATTCGATATAAGCTGCAGCAAATTTTTTGCCATATAAATCATGTAAGTCAGGCACATCAGATGGCGAGAACAATGTCCACTCACCATTCTCTGTCACACGCTGCATGAATAAATCTGGAATCCAATGAGCGGTATTCATATCATGGGTGCGGCGACGGTCATCCCCCGTGTTTTTGCGTAAATCCAGAAACTCTTCAATGTCCAGATGCCAAGTTTCCAAGTAACCGCAGACTGCACCCTTGCGCTTACCCCCTTGATTGACAGCGACTGCGGTATCGTTCACCACTTTTAAGAAAGGAATCACGCCTTGGCTCTTACCATTAGTGCCTTTGATACGTGCACCGAGTGCGCGCACCGGCGTCCAGTCATTGCCTAAACCACCGGCATATTTTTGCAACAAAGCATTTTCTTTAATGCCTTGGTAAATGCCCTCTAAATCGTCACTCACTGTCGTCAAATAGCAGGAAGACAACTGTGAATGCAACGTGCCGCTGTTAAATAACGTTGGTGTAGAGCTCATAAAGTCAAAGCTGGAAAGCAAATTATAAAACTCAATCGTGCGTGTCTCGCGGTCAATCTCATTAATCGCCAATCCCATCGCTACACGCATAAAGAAAATCTGAGGCAGTTCAATACGGCGCTCTTCAGTATGCAAAAAGTAGCGGTCGTACAAGGTTTGTAGCCCTAGGTACCCAAACTGAAAATCGCGGTCGTGCGCTAACACTGCGCCTAACTTTTCCAAATCAAACTGGCCTAAGCGGGGGTCTAGCAAATCTGCTTCAATACCCATTTTGATATAGCGTGGGAAATAGCTAGCGTAAGTAGTCGCCATTTCTGCGTGTGACACTGCATCACCTAATACCTCAGCACGTACCAGATCCAGCTGCAAACGAGCGGTTACATAGTTATAGGCAGGCTCTGTTTCAATCAAGCTGCGCGCTGAAAGAATCAACGCCTTACGCACTTCGTTAAAGCTAATGCCATCGTATAAATCACGCACTGCTTGGTCTACCACCACACTTGGTTTGACTTCTTTACCTAAACCTACACAAGCCTCTTCCGCCATATTATTCAACATGGTCATATTGAGCGGTCTAAGTTTGCCATCGATATTGATGTTGATATGATGTTTTTGCTGCTCCGGTGCGCTGGCTTTTTCTGCCGCGCGCTCCGCATTTCGCTTTTCGCGATACAGCACATAGGCACGCGCTACATCATGATTCCCATTGCGCATTAGCGCCAATTCCACTTGGTCTTGGATGTCCTCGATATGTACTGCACCGCCAGCTGGTAAGCGGCGCAATAATGCGACATTCACCAATTGGCTCAAGCTTGCCACTTGGTCGCGCACACGCTGCGACGCCACGCTCTGGTTGCCCTCTACTGCTAAAAAAGCCTTGGTAATCGCTATAGAAATTTTGTCGAGTTGATAGGCCACCACGGCGCCATTACGGCGAATGACTTGTAAAGTCGGTTGCTGGCCAGTTTGTGATGTTTCCACTTCTGATGTTCGTACATCATCCATTTTTTTGTGCTCCCTTGAAAAAGGGGCAGGTATGCTATTTTTATATGCTTACTTCATTGAAATTAAGCTTAAAAAAAGACCAGCTGGTAGGATGCACTTATACACCCCATCTGCCGAGGACACCCCGCCTCAAACTTTAAAAATTAATTGCTTACGGCAGGTCTCCTGGCTCTTAGCTCAACGTCGTTTTAGGCCTTCCCACATAAAGTTATGCAGTGGCAGCGAGTTAAAACAACTTGCTAATTACAGTTGCGGGGGCAGCTATGGAATCAGATTTTAGATGAAAATCTTCACCACATTCCCTTTTAAATGCACGTTTTGAATTAAACGTGCATACCGTATGCAACGGACTATAAATCAATATATATGGATTTTCAATACACGAAAACACAATATATTGATTTTTTATCACAAACGATTGTTTTCATTGGGGATAAATATTGGCTATTGATATCGTGCCTCTGCAATACAAAAAAACGCAGGGACACGATAAAACAGACTTATGTTGTTGAGTAGTTGGCCATCAGTTGTGCACGCAAGCGCTTTGCTGCCGTCACCATATTGTGAAGCGCAAGCTTGGTTTCGTCCCAACCGCGCGTTTTCAAACCGCAATCTGGATTTATCCATAAACGCTCAGCTGGAATCACATCCATTGCCCGTTGCAACAGCGCTTCGATATCTTCCACACTCGGCACTCTTGGTGAGTGGATATCATACACGCCAGGACCAATCTCGTTTGGGTAAGCAAATTTGCCAAAGCCATCCAAAAGCTCCATATGTGAACGCGAAGTCTCAATGGTAATCACGTCAGCATCCATCGCCGCAATTGCCGGCAAGATATCGTTAAACTCTGAATAGCACATATGGGTATGAATCTGCGTGTTGTCATCCGCTACACTGGCTGAGATCTTGAATGCACGCACCGCCCAATCTAAATAATGTTGCCATGCTGCTTTTTGCAACGGTAAGCCCTCGCGCAAGGCTGCCTCATCAATTTGAATAATGGCGATACCCGCTTTTTGCAAATCATCCACCTCATCGCGAATGGCTAGTGCCAGTTGCAGTGCTGTTAAATGGCGTGGTTGGTCATCGCGCACAAATGACCATTGCAGCATGGTAATGGGGCCTGTCAGCATGCCTTTAACCGGCTTAGTTGAAAGCGATTGTGCATAACGCGCATATTCCACAGTCATGGGTGTTGGGCGATAGACATCGCCATAAATCACTGGTGGCTTGACGCAGCGGGAGCCATAACTTTGCACCCAGCCATATTGTGTAAAGGCATAGCCTGCCAACTGCTCACCAAAGTATTCCACCATATCGTTACGTTCAGCTTCGCCATGCACCAGCACATCTAAGTCTAACGCTTCTTGTTGACGTACCGCATGCTCAATATGCGCTAGCATTTTGGCGTGATAATGTGTCTGCGGTAACCCTCCCTTTTTAAAAGCTGCACGCGTGGCGCGGATATCTGCAGTTTGCGGGAAAGAGCCAATGGTGGTGGTTGGCAGGAGTGGTAATTGTAAACGTACTTTTTGCTTGGCCAGTCGCGTTGCAAACGGACTGGCGCGATTTTCATTGATATTGTCTATCGCTGCGATTCTGGCTTGCAAGCTTTTATCATTGACGCGCGTAGATGCTTTACGACTAGCGATTGCTTGGCGTGATTCTCTCAGTAAAGCTTCGACTGACTCAACTCCCAAATTAATCGCTTGCGCCAACAAATGGAGCTCTTTTAGTTTTTCATCGGCAAACGCTAACCAAGATTTCAGTTCGCCATCTAACTGCTGCTCATGCCGCAATGTCACCGGGGTATGCAATAAAGAGCAACTAGGTGCTAACCACAAACGCTCTTTTAGACGTTCGGCAGGCACGGCCAAGATTGCTAATGTTTTATCTAAATCATTACGCCAAATATTGCGGCCATCAATCACGCCCGCAGATAACACCCAATAAGCAGGCAGCGCATTTACCCAAGGCAACAGCTGCTCTGGCGCACGCACCACATCGATATGCAGGCCATCCACCGGCAGCGCAGTAATCACACTTTGATAACGGGTGACATTGGCGAAGTAAGTGGTCAGCAGCAGCTTTGGCCGTTGCGTTCTAAACCAAGCATAGGCACGTTGAAAAGCTTTCAACCATTGGTCGTCTAAATCCAAGGCAAAAATAGGCTCATCGATTTGCACCCATTCAATTTTTCTTATGTGCAGTTCCTGCAGCAAATATGCATATTGCTGTGCCAAGCTATCCAATAAATCTAAAGCCTCTATGCCTTTAGCCTTGCTTAAATATAAAAAGCTGACAGGCCCTAACAGCACTGGTTTAACCTTAGCATTTAAGGTTTGCGCCTCGTCCAGTTGCGTTAAAAAGTCATGTGCGTTCACTGAAAAGATAGTCTCTGCGTTAAGTTCAGGAACAATATAGTGATAGTTAGTATCAAACCATTTAGTCATTTCCATAGCTGGCTGCTCGATATTGCCACGCGCTAACGCAAAGTACGCAACTTCTGGTGGGGCATTTTTTTGGCCGAAAGGTGGTTTGGCAAAACGTTTGGGCGTGGCGCCAAACAATACCGCATGGTCCAGCACATGGTCATACAGTGAAAAATCATGGCTGGTGATATAGCTCAACTCTGCGGACTGCTGTTTTTGCCAATGCTCCGCCCGCAATTGCGCTGCGGTCTGTTGCAAATCTTGTGCACTGGTCTCGCCGCGCCAAAATGATTCCAATGCAAATTTAAGCTCGCGGCGCTCACCTACGCGCGGGTACCCCAAAATATGTGTCTGTGCCATGTGCTGCCTTTGATTATGATAAAAGGTGACATTGTTGACGACGCATATTTATTAATAAAGCGAAAGTTTTTGTGTTAAATTTGAATTTCATTCATACCTGAAATAGACAATGCTGGAAATTCGTCACTTAAAATCGCTGAAAGCCATTGCAGAAACCAATAAGCTTGGCTTGGCCGCCCAACGCGTTTTTTTAACGCAATCTGCGCTATCGCATCAAATCAAAGCGTTAGAGCAGCATTACGATATTGTGTTATTCAAGCGTCTGCCGCAGGGCCTCACGTTTACTAAAGCAGGTGAACGATTATTGGCGCTAGCTAACGAATTACTACCAGCGATTGAAAAAGCCGAGCGCGATTTGGTGCGATTAAAAAGCAATCAATCCGGTGAGCTACGCATTGTGCTGGAGTGTCACACCTGTTTTGACTGGCTCACCCCAGTAATGGATCACTTTAGACGTGCATGGCCTGAGGTAGACATTGATTTAGTAGCGGGTTTTCATAGTGACCCTTGGCAATTAATACATGAAGGCAAGGCCGATATCGTGATTGGCGGCTTGCCACAGAAAAACTTGCAGCTACCTTACTTACCATTATTTAAATTTGAAATCATGGCAGTTCTGCCAAATGACCATCCGCTTGCGAAAAAATCTCGGCTAGTGGCCAATGATTTTGCTAATGAAACGCTGATTACCTATCCGGTAGATGAAAGCAGGATTGATGTAATTCAACAATTACTATCACCGGCGCAAATACCATTTCAGCGCCGCACAGCCGAGCTAACCATTGCCATAATGCAGTTAGTAGCCAGCCGGCGTGGTGTAGCTGCGCTACCCAACTGGGGCATACGTAGTTATGTCGATCATGATTACGTGATTGCCAAGTCAATTGGCAAGCAAGGTTTGTGGTCAAATCTGTATTTGATTGCCGCGCAGGACACCATTGAAAAACAATATGTAATTGATTTAAAAGAAATTATCAGAAACACTTGCCTAACCCAACTTGAAGCGATTCATCTGATTTAATCTGATTGATCGCATAAACTTAAACAAGACTGTGATAGCGGGTCTATTTAAAGTATTGCAGTAGGTGTACAGTCCTTAAAATAACTCATCTTGCAATATTGACGATGGATATCCTATGGCTTACATATTGAGAAATGAACAAGGCGCAATTATTGCGGCCAGCACCAACACTCAAGTGGATAAAGATTGGCAATTTATCGAGAATAATCACCCCGAATATATTGCTTTTCTGGAGGCAGATATCAAACAGCATGACGCTTTCCGAGAGAGTGATATTCAGCTTGCCCGTGTGCTAGAGGATTTGATTGAAGTGCTGATTGAACGCAATTTAATTCAATTTACGGACTTCCCATCTGCAGCACAAAAACGCTTGAATGACCGACAGTCTATGCGCTCGAAAAATCGTCTCACTATGATTGTGGAAGACGACAAAAGGCTTTTTTAACTGGAAAAACAGCCTGCATGCGCAGGCTATGGTTGTGGCATGGTCTGTTTAAAACTCGGGCGTTTTACCAGCACGCTATAGTGTTTTGCCAAATTCACAAATTTGTCTTGCCAAGTTTTGCCATCCCAGCGCAAATGTTTGAAACGAAGATCGAGATAGCCCAGACAACAGCCCAGTGCAATATCGGCCAAACTAAAGGTTTCGTTCACACACCATTTTTTCTTCAACAAATCGGCATCTAACACGGTTAAGCCCTGTAGTACCTTACCCATTTGTTTATCAATGTGCGCCTGTGATTGTTGCGCCTCTGGCTTGCGTTGCTCCAGCATCACGGCAACAGCAGCATCACATACACCATCCGCAAGCGCCTCCCAGCGACGTACTTTAATTTTGGCGATATGATCTTGCGGAATCAGGTGTGATAAAGGTGTTCTGTGGTCCAAATACTCCACAATCACACGCGAGTCATACAATGGCTCGCCATCATCCAGCACTAATACTGGCACTTTACCTAGTGGGTTGTGCTGACTCACGGGGCAATCCGGGTCAGACAGCACCACTTCATTCAATTCAACATCCACATGTTTCTCAAGCGCAACAATGCGTACTTTTCTGGCGTAAGGGCTATTGATGGTATATAGAAGTTGCATAAAATGACATGAATAAATGTAATGAATGCACATTATAATGGAATTATGACGACACCGCTTTTTAGCCAACACTATCCGCCACACTCGAATGCTTTTGCACAACTGGTAAGCGCGCAAGTAAGCGCGGCACTCACAGAAGACATGGGGAGCGGCGACTTAACTGCGCAACTCATCCCAGCTCAGCAACCCGCTGAGGCTACGGTCATATCCAGAGAGGCGGCTGTGATATGTGGTCAACACTGGTTTAATGATTGTTTTCTACAGCTTGATCCCAAGGCCGTGATTACATGGCACGTCAAAGAAGGTGAAAGCGTAGTCCCAAATCAAAAGTTATGTGAAATCTCAGGCCACGCGCGTGCATTGCTCAGCGCGGAACGTACTGCTCTCAACTTTTTACAAACCTTAAGTGCTACAGCCACAGAAACTAGACGCTATGTAGACGCCATTAAAGGCTTGTCTGCGGCTATTTTAGACACGCGAAAAACCATCCCTGGCCTACGTCTGGCGCAAAAGTATGCCGTGACTGTGGGCGGAGGGCTTAATCAACGTTTAGCGCTCTATGATGGCATATTGATTAAAGAAAATCATATCGCCACGGCTGGTAGCATTACTGCAGCATTACATAGCGCTTTTGAGCTACACCCCCATGTAAGCACACAAATTGAGGTGGAAAATATTGTGCAATTGCAAGAAGCGTTGCAGGCTGGAGCAAAGAGTATTTTATTGGATAATTTTAGCTTGGAGCAATTACGCGAAGCGGTCAATATCAATCAAAAACGTGCCGTGCTGGAAGCTTCTGGCAATGTGAGTTTATCGACGGTCCGTGATATTGCAGCGACTGGCGTCGATAGAATCTCGGTAGGCAGTCTGACTAAACATATCCACGCCGTGGATTTAAGTATGCGTATTAAAATGCACTGAATGTCTTATTTTCATTCATAATAAAGGTATCTTTTTCTAACACATCGTATGAATACTGTTACCCGATCTGCATCAAGCAAAGTGACTAGCAAACTCGCACTAGGCGATGTGTTGCGGATGCTAGTCAGCGATGGGCGCATAGACAAAGAACAAGCAGAGAAATTATACAAAGACCGTAAAAAAGATAGCTCTAATTTACATCCGATTGTCATTATTGCTGACCAAAAATGGAAAGACCTTAAACCACCGCATAAAGTGTTTTCGGTTGAGCAACTGAGTCATTTCATCGCACAACAAGCCAAGGTTGATTTTTACCATATTGACCCACTCAAACTTGACTTTTCTTCTGCCGCACAGGTGATGTCCAAAGCCTATGCAGAGCGGCTGAAAATCATGCCGATTGCGATTAAAGGTGATGTGGCCACGATTGCTACGGCTGACCCATTTCACACTGACTGGATTACCGATTTAGAGCGTGTATTGAATCTGAAAATCAAATTGGTGATGGCAAATCCGTTGGAAATCAACCGTTATCTGCCAGAGATATACAACCTTGCCACCTCCATTAATCAAGCCAACATCGCCAAAGCTGGCCAAATTGTGGGGGTGCAAAACTTTGAGCAGTTGATTGAACTTGGCAAAGATAAAAATCTGGATGCCAACGAGCAGCATGTGGTGAATATTGTGGATTGGTTGCTTAAATATGCGTTTGAACAACGCGCCAGTGATATTCACTTAGAGCCACGCCGCGGCATGGGCACCATGCGTTTCCGCATTGACGGTGTGTTACACCAAGTGTATCAATTGCCCAGCAATATCATGAATGCGATTACCAGCCGCATTAAGCTGCTGGGGCGTATGGACATGGTTGAAAAGCGCCGCCCACAAGATGGCCGAATTAAGACAGTGAGTGGCGATGGCACTGAAATTGAGTTACGCCTTTCCACGATGCCAACAGCCTTTGGTGAAAAACTGGTGATGCGCGTATTTACGCCCGACGTCATCGTGCAAGACTTTTTACAGTTGGGGTTCTCTAAAAAACAAGCCGATTTATGGGCGCAATGGACCAAAGCCCCAAACGGCATTATTTTGGTCACCGGGCCAACTGGCTCTGGCAAAACCACCACGCTGTATTCCACGCTCAAGCAGCTAGCAACGCCTGAAGTGAATGTCAGTACAGTCGAAGACCCGATAGAGATGATTGAGCCTGCATTTAACCAAATGCAGGTGACACAAAATATTGGTTTAGGTTTTGCCGAGGGTATACGCACGCTGATGCGGCAAGACCCGGACATTATCATGGTGGGTGAGATTCGCGATCAAGAAACTGCTGATATGGCGATTCAAGCAGCATTAACAGGTCACTTAGTGCTATCGACGCTACACACTAATGATGCGCCTTCTGCTATTACTCGCCTGTTGGATTTGGGCGTACCTGCGTATCTAATCCATTCCAGTATTTTGGGGATTATGGCTCAGCGCTTGGTGCGTACGCTTTGCCCGGCCTGCAAGGCACCTACCGACTTAACCGATGAAGAGTGGAAATCTGTTACCTATCCGTTTAAAGCCAACAAACCCACCAAGGCGATGAAAGCAGTAGGTTGCTTAGAATGTCGCAACACTGGCTATCGCGGGCGTAGTGGGATTTATGAAATGCTAACCCTCACCAACAAAATGCGAAAACTCATTACCGCAGATACGGATTTGGCTGTGCTGAGAAACTTAGCCTATCAAGAAGGCATGCAACCGCTGCTGTTGAACGGCGCAGAGAAAATCGCGGCCGGATTAACCACCGTTGAAGAAGTGCTAAAAGTAGCCCCACCGATTGAGCAATAGCCTTAAGTCAGCCCATGCGCATTTCAATTGCGCGCTCGTTTAATATACATCTCGGCGGTATCGACCACTTGTTTGAAACATCATGAGCGTATCTTCACCCAAAATTTCTAAGAGCGATTGGTGCACTGCAGGCGCCATACCACTAGCGCTACCACAGACATAAATTGCAGCACCAGCCTCAACCCATTGTACCAGCGCTGACGCCGATGAGCTCAGTACATCCTGTACATAAATACGCTCACGCTGATCGCGAGAAAATACAGTATCCAGCCTAGTCAATATATTTTGTTCCCGCCAGCAATCCAGCTCTTGTTTAAAGTAAAAATCATGTGCTGCATTACGCTCACCAAAGATTAGCCAATTACGCTGTTGCCCTAAACTGGCGCGCAGTTTCAAGTGCGCCCTTAGCCCAGCAATACCGGTGCCATTACCTATCAAAATGATGGGTATATCACTGCTAGGTGGATGAAATGCTGCGTTCTCACGAATACGTACTGCAATAGATTGATTAAGCGTTGCATACTCAGTGAGCCAGCCGGAACCAATACCCAAGCGCCCATCTGCATAATGGGTTTGGCGCACAACCAATTCAATGCCGCCATCTTGTGGAATAGAGGCGATTGAGTATTCTCGGTGCGGTAATGTATTTAATGTGGACACTACTTCCTGAGCCCCTAATCCGACTAACTTCTCAACATCGCCAGACGTATGCGGTAGCAGCTTGTTTTGCAAAGCTTCAGCCAAAACCGTGCTACCGTCATTCACAGTTAGCGTGCCATCTAAGCCAAGTTGCTGGAGGAAATCATGGATTGATGCTGGTGAGTTTTGTGGGCCGATTTCTAAAATATCACCTGCCTGCCAGTGCATATTTTGTTGTTGTGTGGTCAAGGTTAAATGGTACACAGGCGCACCTGCACTACCAGCGTTCAGCAAAGTGCGAGCTGTTAGCTGCCAAGATTGGTATTCAGGCGTTTTCCAATCCGCCATCTCCGTATCTTTCGCCATCACACTCAGCTGATATTGCCAATGCCTTAACGCGCCCTCGTCGTTTCTATCCACCTCCACCATATCGAATAAAGGCGTGGATTGAACATGCTGTAGCCATGTATCTAAGGTATGGCCAAAGCCACAAAAATGGGTATAGCTGGTATCGCCCAATGCCAAAATACCATAAGACAGATGCGCGAATGTAGCGTCAGTCAGCATTACATGTTGCAGAAAATCCACTGCATTGTCAGGCGCATCTCCTTCGCCTGTGGTACTCACCACAAATAGTGCACGCGTAAACTGATTAAGCATACCCGCATCCACCGCAGACAGTGCGCGTATTTCTACGCGCACATTGGCAAGCGTGAGCGATTCTGCCGTTTTTTTCGCAAGTTGTTCCGCGTTGCCGGTTTGGCTCGCATACGCAATTAATATGTAGCTTTCATCCAGCACATTTTCGGCCACATTCAGTGGATGCGCGTAAGCAGACTTTCTCTTATGCTGCCAGAAAATCCACCCACAAAAAGCTAAGTACAGTGCGATGACAGCACCAGCATTTAGGATGGGTGATGTATAGCCATTGGCTGCATGTGCCACATGAGCGCTATGCAGCAAGATGATGGTTAGTATTGTTTTCATGACAGCATCGCCGTCAATTCATTTGAAAAGTGCTCTTTAAACCCTTCAGAAGTTTGTTCCACCAATAACACTGCAACGCTCTGTGTATCTGCAAACTCCATTGCAGCGTTAACGCCCATGACTGTGAAAGCGGTGGCCAATGCATCAGCCATCATGCATTCGGTATGCAACACTGTAACCGAGACCAAGGCATTCAATGCACGGTCAATCGGGAAACCAGTTCTAGGATCTATGGTGTGAGCATAGCGCTTGCCTTCATAATCAAAGCAACGCCGGTAATCGCCAGAAGTGGCAATAGCTAAACCATGCAACGCAACTACAGACTGATTTGGTGTGGAAGCCTCTGGTGATGTCTCAAGCGCCACCCACCAAGGCTGCCCATCGGGCTTGATGCCTTTGCCATACAACTCACCACCAACCTCTATTAAGTAGTGCTCTAAGCCAGCCAATTCAAGGGCGTTAGCAATACGATCAACGCTGTAGCCTTTTGCAATCCCTGAAAAATCCACAGATACATTGCCCGGTTGCAACACGCGTCTGCACTGACTATCGAGCTTAAGTTTTTGCCAGCCACAGTTAGCAAGAACTGCTTTTGCTTCCTCATTATCTGGCGGAGTGCTACGCTGACCTTCTGGGCCAAATCCCCATAGATTCACTAATGGCCCAACCGTCGGATCAAATGCGCCATCGGTATCAGCCGCTACCTTTAATGCACAATCTAACACCTGAAAAAAAGCAGCAGGAATGGCATGCCAGGTATTGGCTTCAGCGCGATTAAACTGGCTGAGATTTGAATCTGCTTGCCAAGTACTCATTTGTGCAACTACCAAATCTAATTCATTCTGTACAAACACACGCACGTGATCGTTAGAGTGATGATTAGAGTTGATATAACGGACAGCCCAGGTTGTACCCATAGACTGACCGCTGAGTGTTTGCAACGCCTCGGTGGGCAATTGCGCGGGAAGTGATTGCAGATTTTGCGGGATGAATACACGACGCATTTAAAGCACTTATTGCGGCAATACTTCCAGCGTAATCACATAAGCCAAGCTACGCTCTTTCGCGACTTTGTTCGTCACTTTGTTGTCTTTAAAATCTGCATCTAGCCAGTACATGCCAGCATCAGGCAATGTCACTTTGAGTTTGCCGTTCCTGTCTGTTTTGTAGGTCTTTTCATCAGTGCTGTTTCTGTAGCGTGATTGTGAGCGAATAATCGCCACTTCCACACCTTCTGTTGGTTTGCCATCTACCAAGAATGTCAGCTCAACCGGTTCACCTGTTACCAAATCATTCGGATGCGTAGCCGCTACTAACTCCAAGCCTTTGCCAGTCGTCTTCAATGCGCTCGGCTTACCCACTGTCACATAGTTTTCCATGCGGCTATCTGTCTCGGTCACTTGTAAGTCTTTTGCATCGGTCGGGACTTCTTTTGCTAGTGCTTCAGCCGTGCCCATAAAACGTTTAGGTTTATTCTCAGCATCTTTCCAGCTGGCACGGAAACCCGAGCGCAACAACTCTAAACGATAGGTACCTTGCTGTTCCAGCTTGGCATCAAACACAGTGCGTAACTCGCCTTTCATCACATTGACTGGCGTCACTTTGCTGCCATCCGGTGCAATAATGCTGAGCGCATCAATCACCAGCGGGCGGTGGTCAATCATAAAAGGAACACTGGAAGATGCGGCGTCAAATGTCACAAACTGTGGTGCAGACAGCACTGTGCTAGATGGTGCAATCCAAACGCCGTGGGCGTGAGCTGCAGAAACTGAGGCGCCTAGCACCAAAGACAATAGGGTAACTATATGTTTCATAATAATATTCCTTAAAAATATGTACTCAGAAATTAGGGTTTCAAATTGACAACGATGTCACCCAGCTCCGACTGCCCTGTCGCTTTCGCTGTTTCCGCTTTTTTTACCGGCCAGGTAAATGGCACGCGCACAATTTCGCGCCCACCTTTTTCGCGGGCAGATTCCACGGCAATGTTGTACTGTCCAGCAGGCAAACTGGCTAATGGTTCTTTACCTTCAACAAAGGTTAATGCATGCTCACCCACTGCACGTGTAGCACCCGTTACGCCATCCATCGGCAACGACTGATCACGACCGCTTTTGCGCCACCACTGACGTAAGTCTTTCAGCCATTTATCACTTTGCTCACCTTTATCGGTTTTTTTTTGGCTATACCACACGGACAAATTCTGTTGCACGCTTTGATCTGGCTTTTCTACCCAAATTGCCACGTATGGGCGGTGATATTCAGACGTGTTGATTTGAGGGAGCGTGACTTTAACGCTGATTTCCCCCGCATTTGCCTGATAAGTGAACACACCAGCGACTAGCGCTGGCACCCAGCCAGGTGAGAGTGCAGGAACCCATTTACGCATTGACAGATACTCCTAATAACAAATTAAATTAACAACCTGAATCAAAACTTTTAGTGAATAAATAAAATCACCAATACCAATGGCAAGACAAACCCTAGCCCCACTAATGGCCAAGTGGATGGGCGGTTATTGGCATGCATATAGAGCATGCATAAACCAGTAATGCTGAACACCAGCACCGCCACTGAAAACACATCTAGGAACCAACTCCAAGCAGTACCGGTATTGCGCCCTTTATGCAAATCGTTCAAATACGATACCCAACCACGCTCGGTACGTTCATAGTTCACTTCACCACTGTGACGGTCTATGGTCAGCCATGCATCCCCACCTGGGCGTGGTAAGGACACATAGACTTCGTCCTCTGACCATTCACTCGGCGCATTCTCTAACGTAATGCCCAGTGTGTTGCCTATCCAATCGGCAGTGGCTTGAGGCAGTGGCGCTTTGTCATCGGCAGGTTCGGTTTTAATTTGACTTAGCAGTGCATCAGGCACAGTGGCGGTTTTTGTAGAAACAACAGGTTGCGACTCGATGTGCGTCGCATTATTCAAAGTAATGCCAGTGATTGCAAACAACAGCATGCCGACCAAACAGGCCGCAGAACTGATCCAGTGCCAGCGGTACAAGTGCTTGAGCCAAAATGCCCTATTTTTTTGCTGCGTTTGATTTTGCATGATTAGTTGACGATATCAATACTAGTGTTTGTCGGTCAAAAACACTGACCTTTTAATTGTAAATGAGAATTAATCTCATTTTAACAGAAAGCTGTATCTGTATATGCAAGCCATATGTAAAGTTAATTAAAGATTTTTAAGTAGATGAAGCATTTGCTGTTAGTTGGGTGTGCAAAACATCCATTTGAATATCTTCAAGTGTTTTGCATCCGGTTAGAGCCATGGCAATTTCCAGCTCTTCGCGCAAAAGACGAATCAGATGTGCAACGCCCAAAGCTCCTGCCACGCTCAGTGCGTGAATATAAGGCCGACCTATCATCACCGCTGTAGCACCTAAGGCGCGCGCTTTAATAATATCCGTGCCACGACGAATACCACCATCCACCAACACTGGCACTGCCCCGTTCACGGCTTTAGCCACTTCTGGGAGCGCATGAAAAGTGGCTGTCACACTATCGAGCACGCGGCCGCCGTGATTTGACACCACGATTCCACTGGCACCCACATCAATTGCTCTGATAGCGTCGGCAGGATGCAGAATCCCCTTTAACACTATTGGTAAAGATGTTTGCTTGACCAACCACGCCACATCATCCCAAGTCGGTGCAACAGTCATCAAACTATCAAATACAACACTGCCGCCTTCCGGCACCAAAGGAAGCGGTGTGGGAGGCACATTGAGATTAGCCATATTTGCCGGCAAATTAAAGCCTGCTCGCTGCTCCCGATTGCGCGCACCAGAAACTGGGGCATCCACGGTCAACACCAACGCACGATAGTCTGCAGTCTCAGCGCGCTTCAGCAAGGCTAAAGTCGCATCGCGGCTACCCTGCCAGTACAGCTGAAACCACAATAAGCCTTGGCCCAAGCTTTGGTTGTGATGGGCAATATCCTCAAGACGATGAGAAGCTTGCGTTGAAACCACTGCGACGCCTTGCATCACGCTTGCTGCAAGCGTAGTAGCTAACTCACCCTCTGAATGAAATAAGCGCTGACTTGCGACAGGTGCCAGAATAATCGGGTGTGCAAGTGTCTCTCCAAACAAGGTGCAGCGCGTATGTCCACCACGCATATCGGCCAAAACACGCGGCTGCAAATTGCAAGTGGCCCAAGCATTAAGGTTGGCCTGAATGGTGCGTTCATCGGCAGCCCCTCCTTGCAAATAAGCCCAAGCAGCGGCATCCATGTGGCCAATCGCGCGCTGTTCATAATCGACAGCCGATACAACATCGGCGGGAATGACTTGTAAAGGAGCCTTTTCCATTACTTAGCCCATTGCCTGATTAAGTTATGGTAATGCCCAGTCAGCGCCACAATCTCTTCCGTATTGCCCAGTTGGCTGCGTAATTTGAGTAGCGTCATATCTAGATCAAATAGCATGCTACGTTGCCAGGCGTCGCTTACTAAACTCTGCACCCATAGAAATGATGCGACACGCGCACCAGCAGTGACAGGCTCTACACGATGCAAACTGGATGATGGATACACAATCGCATCCCCTGCCGGTAATTTAACTTCATGGCTGCCATAGGTGTCATCGACCACTAACTCGCCACCTTCATAATCTTCTGGCTCAGATAAAAATACCGTCACCGATACATCAGTACGCACGCGCGTACCGGAACGCCTATCCATTTGAATCGCATTATCGACGTGGTTGCCATAGGTGTTGCCCACAGCATAACGGTTAAACATAGGTGGCAAAATGTGCTGCGGCAAAGCAGCAGAAACAAAGAGCGGTTGCCGCTCTAACGCCGTCACAATTGCTTGCGAAAGTGGGGGGTAATCCGAAGATTCGGTCGAGAACTGAGCATTCCGTTTTGATTCTGCAGCAAGTGGGCCTGCGGTTCCTGCGCCATCCACCCAAGCGCCTGCATCTAGGATACGACGCAGTTCTTGCACCTGTACTTTGGTTAACACTTCCGGAATGTGTAACAACATATTATCCAATCACATTTACGCAAAAAAACCCGTCAGCAAATACTGACGGGTTAAACACTGACATTACATTAAAACTTAAGCTCGGCGGTCAGCATTGCTGAACGTGGTAAACCTAATCGCACACGACCGCCACCGTTATTTAAAGTCTCGATATATTCTTTATCAAATATATTGTAGACATTGAGTCGTAAGTCTAAATTTCGATTGACGGCATAAGCCACCATGGCATCCGCCACCACAAAAGATGGGATATAAGGCATATTGGTAGTGGCTGCGCTGTCTGTAGTCACCAAGCGTTTTTGCTCGCCCATATAACGTGCGCCACCACCAATACTAAAACCACCAAAGTCATATTGCGTCCACAATGTCGCGCTATAGTCTGGCGTCCAGCGAACTGCTGTTGTATCTAGGCCAGCGTTACTTTGCTGATCTAATGCTTTGGCATTTAATTTGGTAAACCCAGCTGACAATTGCCAGTATTCTGTCAATTGACCAACAGCCATCACTTCAAGCCCAGTCACACGTGTTTTACCAATTTGTGCTGGTTGCAACATATCGTCAAATGAAGTCTGCTTATCATTTTCCGTGCGGAAAATCGCCGCCGTTAGATTCAATTGATTGTTCAGCAAATCCCATTTAGTACCAATCTCAACGTTATCGGTTTTTTGTGGGTCCAGCGCACTGTTGTTCTGGTTATTGGCTGTTGCAGACAAGGCAAAGTTAGCGCTACCTGGTGGCGTATAAGAAGTCGCATACGATGCATAAACACTACCGTTAGCGGCAGGCTTAAACAATACACCCGTTTTCCAGCTCAACAAGTTATCTGCATCGCCAGCATGTGTAACCGCGCCACCAGCACTTGCCGCTGCGCGAATATCGGTAGCCGTTTTATAACGCTCGTAACGCAAGCCAGCATTGACTTGCCATTGATCCGATAAATCCAATGTGTCGAATGCATAAATCGCAGCGGTTTTGGTATTACCATCGGTAGAGGCACCACTTGCGTAGGGCTCTGGCAATAAGTCGTTTTCATTTGGGTTGTAAAGATTTGCAGCAGGAATCGTCAACCCTGTGGTAATAAACGTTTTATTTTTTTGCCTTTCGTACATCAACTCAATGCCGCTTGTAAACGAGTTTTTAAAACCACCAATCTCAAAATTACTGTTTAAGCTGGTTTGGTTTACCATAATCTCGTCTTGGCGATCCACACGTTGACGTGAGCGGTTCACAGTCCAAGTCGCGGGGTCCGCCGTGACAGCCGTCAGGCCGGCTGCACCAGTATTCACGCCAGTTGTGACACGGTCGATATCGGTCTTCCCGTATCGTGAGATATTACGAATCGTAGTATTGCCGTTAATATCGTATTCAAACTTAGCAGTCACCATATCCGCATCTACGTGCTCATAATCATTATCGCTGCCATAGAAATTCTCGCGATCCACTTTCCTACCAGCATTCAAATTAGCATCAGCATTGTAAAAACCAGTCATGCCAACCGTAGGAATACCGCCATCTGGCGTATTATCTTGGCGTACATGTTGTGAGTACACATTGAAGCGTGTATCGGTGCCCAACCCAAACGCAATCGATGGCGCAATCGAGAAGTTCTGATTATCAACTTCATCACGTTTATCCACATTGCCGTCAAAACCCAACACATTAATACGCACCGCGGTCGTTTCGCCTATCTCTTTATTGACATCGAGAGTGCCACGTTTTTTATCAGCCGTACCATAACCAATGGTGGCAAAATTGCTGTCGGTTAAGCTTGGTTGTTTGCTGATTAAGTTAATATAGCCAGATGCCGCACCACGCCCAATATCCGCGCCTGCTGGCCCTTTGACAACTTCAATCTGCTCTAAGTTAAATACATCGCGTGTCACTGCGCCCAAATCACGAATACCATCCAAGAACAATTGATTAGAAGCGTTAAAACCACGCATAGAGAACGTATCACCGGCAGAGGTATTGCCGTTTTCACCCAGCTGAATAGTAATCCCGGGGGTATTGCGCAGCGCATCGGTCAAAGAGAAAACACCTTGCTCACGTAGCAATTCTTTCTTAATCACTTGTACCGTTTGCGGTGTATCCAGTAAGGGCTTGGTAAATTTATTGCTGGCCGATTCATCAGCTTTAAACGGCACTTCTTTAGTGGCTTTTACGCTCACCTCTGGCAACTCCACTGCTTCTTCAGCAGCGGTGGCAGCAATAGAAAATGTGGCGGCAACCAACGCGGCAATATGCGCTGGGTTGTGTTTACGGCTACGGATATGACTCATGGTTCTTCCCTTTTTTAAATTGCATCTGGCTGGCTAAAAGGAAGAACCGTTGGCTGGCTTGACTATAGTCGTTAATAAAATACTTATTTAATACTTGCTACATGCTATGGATGTTTACGTACATCAAACTCGGCGCTAACGCAGCTCTTGTCTTAGCATTGCATGCCCACACAACTTAATTGTTAAACCTTGTAAATTTTGTGTGGTTTTTGTAAAAAACAGGATAAATGATAACCGTTCTCATTTACAATTGCAACTACTATGTATGATAACCAAGTAAATTTTTAGTATTAATGAAGCATGCTGATCAAAATTAATCACCTAGTTCAAAAGATAAACACACTTAACACGCTCACAGTGATGACCATGCTCTGCTGTTTTGCGAGTCACGCAGATGCTGACACCTCCATTTGGTATAAGAACGGCGACCCATTAAATACAAATATTGATACCCTGCCTAAAATACCCACTGGGTATCAAGCTGGAATCAGCACATGCGCACCGATTGATTTAAGTAAACCACTCTCCTTGATAGAAGTCGCTGAATCTAGTTTGTGCAACAACCCGCAAACGAATGAAGTATGGGCCAGTGCCCGCGCCCAAGCCGCGCAATTGGGCATTGCAAAATCTGCATATCTGCCATCAGTGACAGACAACATATCCAGTGGTTTAGGCTACGCATCACCTGAATCGGCCGCACGAAGCAATCCCACGTTTAACTTGGGTAATAGTCTGGTTGCCAGTTATTTGCTTTACGATTTTGGCAACCGAAATGCCAATTTAGAGAACGCACGCCAGTTATTACTCTCAGCCAGCGCCAGTCAAAACAGCACGGTACAAACGGTATTATTAGCTTCAACCGTAGCGTTCTATCAAGTACAGGCCAATATTGCCGCATTGGACGCAGCCCGAGAAGTTGAACGTGCCAGTGAGGAAAGTTTTAAAGCTGCTGAGGCACGCTATAAAGCAGGCGTCTCTACTCCGGCAGATAAACTGCAAGCGCAAACAGCCTATGCACAGCTGACACTTGCACGCATCACCAATGAAGGCAATCTGCAGACAGCCTACGGTAGTTTAGCGAATGTCATGGGTCTACCTGCTAATCAAAAAATTACCTTAGCAAGCAGCCTGGCCAATGCCCCGGAAAATATTCTGGAAAATGTGAATACGCTGATTGAACAAGCAGTTGCGCGCCGTCCGGACTTGATTGCCAGCGAAGCACAACTGAAAGCTGCACAAGCCAGCATTGATGCCAGCAAGGCAGCGGCTAAGCCGACCATATCAGTGTCTGTGTCAAACAGTCTGCAAGATGGTTCACAATTAGACTTCACTAAAAATTCAACTTTGGGGCTTACCGTCTCAATTCCGCTGTTTAACGGCTATGCGCCGTCATACCGCATCCGCGCGGCAGAAGCCACCGCCGATTTGCGCACTGCCCAGCGCGACCGCTTAAAGCTACAAATCTCACTGGATGTATGGACGGCCTATCAAAACCTGCGCACAGCATTAGAATCTGTGACCGCTACTGAAGTATTGGTGAGCAGTGCTGAGCAATCTTATCGCGTTGCACTGGGGCGTTATAAAGCTGGTGTAGGCAATATTATTGATACGCTTAATGCGCAGAGTGCGCTGGCCACAGCTCGCCAGCAAAAAATCCAAGCCACACTCAACGCTAATATCGCACGTGCTACCTTGGCGCAATCAATGGGTTCACTCGACAATGCCATGGTTCAATCGTTACCAGCCACCCAATTAAACTAGCTATATTTATTTGAATCATTAAACGCACTATGAAAATGCTTAAAAAAATCATCCCTCTTGTCATCTTGGCTACCATTGCCGCTGGCGCTTACTTTTACTATCAGAAAACGCACGAGCTCAAACCAGAGGACCTGTATCGGCTAGATGAAGTGACGCGTGGCGACGTAGAACAAACCGTTTCCGCTAATGGCACGCTTAACCCAGTGAGTTTAGTGAGTGTAGGTACGCAAATTTCAGGCATCGTCAGAAAGCTTTACGTTGACTTCAACGATCGAGTAGAAAAAGACCAGGTGCTACTTGAGCTTGATAACGCGCTATCGAATGCGCAAATCGCGCAGTCACAAAGTAGCGTACGCAATAATCAGGCATCTGTAGAACTGGCCACAGCGAATGAAAAGCGTATGCGAGAGCTATATGCGCAAGAGTTTGTGTCTAAACAAGAGCTCGATACCGCAGTGCAAGTATTAAAATCGGCCAAAGCACAGCTAGATAGCGCACGTGGGCTACTGGCACGTGACCAAACCAACCTGAATTTTACTATTATTCGCTCTCCAGTCTCGGGCATTGTCGTCAACCGTGTAGTAGATGTGGGGCAAACGGTTGCGGCTAGCTTTCAAACGCCTACGCTCATTCAAATTGCGCAAGATTTATCCAAAATGCAGATTGATACCAGTTTCGCAGAAGCCGACATTGGTAATATCAAGGAAGGCCAACCTGTTAAATTCAACGTGGATGCCTACCCTAATCGAAATTTTGAAGGTGTTGTTAAACAAGTGCGCCTTAACTCAACCAACACCTCCAACGTCGTGACCTATAACGTGGTGGTGTCCGTAGACAATAGCGATCAAAAGTTACTTCCGGGCATGACGGCCTATGTGAACATTGCTGTTGCCAGCAAACAGCAAGTGCTACTAGTGCCTAATGCTGCTTTACGCTATAAGCCAAAAAATAATGATAACGGCCGTAAAAATGAAGTAAATAAAACGACTGAAGATAAAGCCAATAGCCAAAGATCTGGCGGTGAAAGCGCGAATGGCGAAAGAAAAGGCAACAGCGCTTTTGGTAAAAATGGTGATGGGCGTCAAGGCGGTCGTAGCGGCAGAGGCAAGAACGAAGACTTATCCGCCGGTAAGATTTATGTACTGAAAGATGGTCAACCCGAGCAAGTGAGGGTGCGAGTTGGCATCACCGACGGTCGCTTTACTGAAGTGATGGGACGTGATTTGGAAGCAGGCACACAAATCATCGTGGGTGAACTACAAGCCAATGGTCAAGCGCAAGGTGGCGGCAACATGCGCGGACCGAGAATGTTCTAGGCCTAAATCATGATGCAAAAAACTGTTATTGAAGTCAGTCACTTATACAAAGACTACCAAACTGCAGCGGGGCCTTTTCCCGTGCTTAAAGATGTCAATCTACGGATAGAGAGTGGTGATTACGTTGCGATTATGGGCCCGTCCGGTTCTGGCAAATCCACCTTTATGAATATTTTGGGCTGCTTGGACAAACCCACCAAAGGCCAATATGTATTGGACGGCCATGCCGTGGCAACGATGGAAGAAAACGATGTAGCTGGGGTGCGCAATAAAACCATCGGCTTTGTATTTCAAGGCTTTAACCTATTGGCACGCTCCAGTCTGCTAGATAATGTTGCTCTGCCACTGGTCTACTCCGGCATCGAAAAAAGTGAACGACATGCTCGCGCCAAAGTGTTGCTAGAGAAAGTGGGCTTGGCTAAGCATATCCACTCACGTCCAAACCAGATTTCAGGCGGGCAACAGCAGCGGGTTGCGATTGCACGTGCATTGGTAAACAAGCCTAGTTTGATTTTGGCGGATGAACCTACCGGAAATTTGGACAGCGTGACCAGTGAGGAAATCATGGCATTGTTTGGTCAACTGAATCAAGAAGGTATCACCATTGTATTAGTCACACATGAAACCGATATTGCCGAACACGCCAAACGCCAAGTACGTTTTTTAGATGGAAAAATTGTGCAGGACACACGCACACACGCTAGCCAAGTATTAGATTCGGAGATAATGCCATGAGGCTTTTGAAAAATATAGCGAGCGCTGATAAGACATTTTTTAACACATCATTATCAAGCGTAGTCGTTTTACAGGAGCTTCATCATGTTTAGCGCAATGTTAGGTGAAGCCTGGCACGCCATGAGCGCCAACCGCTTGCGCACTTTCTTAACCATGCTGGGCATGGTAATTGGGGTGGGTGCAGTGGTACTGATGATGGCGATTGGCCAAGGAGCCGAAGCAGCAGTCAAGCGCTCGATTAATGCGATGGGCAGCAATTTATTTGTGGTGCTCTCTGGACCGCCGAATGTGGGCGGCGCACGCTCCGCTACAGGCAATGCGCCTTCGCTCAATGTAAAAGATGCTAATGCGATTAACGATTTGGATGGCGTGATTGGCGTAGCGCCAGTGACGATGGGTAAGGCGCAAATTGTGTTTGGCAGCAATAACTGGAACACCGACATTATCGGCACCACCCCCAGCTATTTAGATGTACGCGCTTGGTATCTCACCGACGGCTATGCGTTTTCTGATTCTGATATTCGTTCTGCCACCCGTGTGGCTCTCATCGGCAAAACAGTTGCCCAAAATATTTTTGGCGATGATATTGATCCGGTAGGTAAAACCATCCGCATTAAACAAAGTCCGTTTGTGGTGCTGGGCGTGTTGGATAGCAAAGGTCAAACATTGGATGGCCGCGACCAAGACGACACGATTATCGTGCCGCTGACCACGGCCCAACGCAAATTATTTGGCAATCAATTGCCAGGAAGCGTACGCCAAATCATCGTACAAGCAGAGTCGGATAAAACCATGACCATGGTGGAAGATGGCCTAAACAGCTTACTAAATCAGCGCCACAACATTCGCGAAGGGGCTGATAGTGATTTCTCCGTGCGCAACCTTACTGCAATTGCCAACTCTGCAGCCGAGACTACACGCACCATGTCTTTATTATTGGGTGCAATTGCTTCAGTTTCACTGTTGGTCGGTGGCATCGGTATCATGAACATCATGTTGGTGTCAGTGACGGAACGCACTCGTGAGATTGGCATTCGTATGGCCATCGGTGCGCGCCAGCGCGACATCCTGATGCAGTTCTTGCTAGAAGCTATTATGATTTCGATTGTCGGCTGCTTGATAGGCATTGGCATTGGTGTGGCTGGCGCCATTCTGGTCAGCACTTTTACGCAAGCCGAAGTCATCGTCTCCAGCAATTCTGTCATTATTGCTTTTAGTGTAGCTGCCAGTATTGGGGTTTTCTTTGGTTTTTATCCAGCCAGAAAAGCCGCCATGCTTAACCCGATAGAGGCGTTGCGTTACCAGTAGAGTATTAAAAATAAAAATCCCAACGAGTGTTGGGATTTTTTTTATCTGCTAACTATTTAATAGTTACGTTTAACTCCGGAATGTTTAAGGTAAAGAAGACGAATCGGCCCTAAACGCGAAGAACTCAATAAGTTTTATGGCTATCAGACTTATTGAACAAAATGCCACAATGACCGCAAACGCAAGTACCGAAAAGCCAATTGTCGTACTGGCCCATTCAATTAACATTGCAGTCATCATGCTCCTAATGAGTGGATGAAAGAGCTTATTTCGGCTCGCTTATAAATCCTAACTTGGTAATCCCTGCGTTTTGTGCATCTGCCATCACTTCAGACAATAGTTGATAGCGTGTCTCTTTGTCTGCTCGAATTTGTAATTCTGGTTGCGGGGTTTGTTTCGCCGCCTCTTCCAAACGCGATTTAAGCATTGCTTGCTCGATAGGCGCATCGTTCCAGTAAGTTTTACCAGTGGCATCAATCGCTAGCGAAATCACTTGTGGTTTCTCTGGTAATGGCTGGCTTGTGGCTTGCGGTAAGTCAATCTTAACTGCATGGGTAAGCAACGGCGCGGTAATGATAAAAATCACCAACAGCACCAACATCACATCAACCAATGGCGTAGTATTTATTTCACTCATCGGCTGTGTATGCGCATTCGATAACATACTGGATTGCGAGCTGTTGCCAATCATGCTGGCACTCCATTCATTTTGGCAGTTGCCGCTTTAGTATCTGCAACAACTTGTCTTGGATTAGTATGCTTTTTTGTCAGCGTAGCCCCTGTTGTCATTAACACATGCAGATCTTGCGCAAAAGTATCCAGCTGACCCAGTATTGTGCGGTTTGATTTAACAAATGCGTTGTATGCCAACACAGCTGGAATCGCCACCGCTAAACCAATCGCCGTCATAATCAGCGCTTCACCTACAGGGCCAGCGACTTTATCCAAAGTTGCTTGGCCGCTAGCGCTAATTGCTGCTAACGCGTGGTAAATACCCCATACCGTACCAAACAAACCAACAAACGGTGCCACACTGCCTACAGACGCTAACACAGACAAACCAGACTCCAGCTGACTTGAAGTTTGCGCAATATCACGACGCATACTACGTGCCACAAACTCCTCATAGCTACATGCGTTTGCGGCACTTTGTTGGGCATGCGCATGATAATGTTGTGAGGCGCTAGCTGCATGGTGCGCCAATGCGTATGCAGGCGAATGCGTTTGTTCAACATTGAGTGCCGCTTGCAAATTAGGCGCCGCCCAGAAATGAGCGATATAGCGTTTGATGGCTGACTTCATGCGTACATTTTGTGCATACTTAGTCACCATTAAATACCAGCTTGCCACCGACATAACCAACATCAGCAACGCCACAGCAATAGCTACCGGGCCAGCCTCTAAAATAAACATCAAGCTGTTAAATTCTTGTGGTTGATTCATTTCAATTTCTTTCTAGCTAAAAAAATCATTAATAAACCTGCATCACTTAGTTCTTGCAGTGTTATTGCAGTGAAAACTTCACGGGTACATCCACATAAGCACTCATGGCTACATTATTCTTTTTGGCTGGCACAAAACGCCATGCTTTCACTGCTGCAATGGCGGCTTCATCAAGGCGCTCATGACCACTGGTTTTCTTCAGCGCCACCTCAGCTGGGCTACCTTGGGGATCTACAAGCACATGTAACAACACACGTCCTTCCTCGCCTAAACGTTTTGACATGCGTGGATACTCAGGCTGTGGATTTTGCAAGTACGCCACACCAAACTTCGGTGGCTCCACTTTCTCCTCGACGACCACAGGTTCTGCTTTAGGCGGTGCCTTTACCTCAACCGCTTCTTGCACTGGTGTAGGCAATAGTTCAGGGGTGGTATCCTTCACTTCAACAGTGGTTGCTTCTACCATGCGTTCTGCAGGTACTTCCAGTGGTCGAATTTTCTCAACGACTTTTTTCAGCTTAGGTTTCGGCTGCACAACTGGTTTGGGTGGCTCAATAATTGGCACCAGCGCTGGTTCTGGCGCAGGCGGCGCAATCAAACTTACTTGCATAGGTTGAGCAGGTTTAATCGGTGTAATTTTTTCCAGATTTTGTGTGGCCAAATAATAAATGCCTATTACATGTATCAACACCACCAACAACAGTGTGAATTTAGATAATAAAGGGGGGGCTGACGCAGGCGTTGCAGGCATCAACACTTCTGACTGTACAGAAATTAAACTTTTGATGGGTTTTTTCTGTGCGCTAGGTGCATGCTCGGCCGAATACACTAACGTTATTGAGGAAGCCATATTTGAAGTCATACGCAGCTTAATCCCATTTAAATGTGTTAACAGACACCATTACTTGGTTAAAATCAATTTGTTTTGCTTGGTGAGCCGCAACACGTAGGTTTCATTTTGGTGTTCAATCATCACCTCGTTACTATCCCCAAACAATTTCTCACTATTTAACTTTTTAATAGAAGTAATTTTCATCGGGCTTTGCTCTCCGTCAGCATTTGTCACCATCGCAATATCCATATCTAGCGCGGCTTTCGAAGCTATACTTGTAATAATCTTCATGTTGACTTTTGCCTTAGCACCTTAAAAAATTGACCGACTTACATCAATCTACGCGCAAACATAGAATGAACGCAGCCATAAAAAGGAGATGCATGTTTCCATGCGTACTACACTTAAAGCGCTGTTAGGGACGCTTTAAATTCTCTACACGCGATTTGCGTAATATTCCACCACTTGTTGCACATCCACTGGGAACGGCACATCTTCTATTGCTGGCAAATGTGCCACCGTCACCACTTTGTTTTGCTCATCCCAACTTAACCATTCCGGACGTGCCATGGGCAGCGCTCTCAGCGTTTCAACCACCATTGGAATTTGCTGGCTGGAAGGCTTCAATGAAATTTGATCGCCCACTTTTAAACGAATAGAAGGAATATCCACGCGCTTGCCATTTAGCAACATATGGCCGTGGCTTACCAACTGACGTGCAGCAATCCCTGTCGGCGCAAAGCCTGCTCTAAACACCACGTTATCCATACGTAACTCGAGTAGTTGCAATAAACGCTCACCAGTAGGCTCTTTACCTTTACGTGCATCCAAAATCAAAATGCGCATTTGCCGCTCAGTCAGGCCATAATTAAAACGAATCTTTTGTTTCTCCACCAATTTCACACCAAAATCTGAACGACGCTTGCGTGAAGCTTTATTACCATGTTGCCCTGGTGGGGTTGGCCTTGCTTCAATCGTTTTGCGGGAAAGTCCTGGCAAATCCACACCCAGTGCACGCATAATCTTGACCCTAGGGCCTGTTAATCTCGACATTTACAATACTTTCTATCAATACTTACTTATTGCAGCGTTAAGCTTTGGGGTACATATTCAGACACATGCTGTTGTATTTCAAACTCCTGATGTGCATGTAACAAGGATTGCCATTGATCCAACAGCTGTCTAGATACCGTTACAATCAACTTACTCTCTGCATATTCAGGCGCTGTCAGTGTTTGTGCCAAACCATAGCCCAACAAAGCCAAATCTAAAGAAGGATCACTGGCGTATTGCGTTGCAACACAACACAGCGACGCCATCACATCCCCTGCCGTGGGCAAGTCAGGGTCGTATAAACTACTTCTAGATACCCTATGTTTTATATGTGTCATCATGCGCTCGCTACCTAAGGAATCTAAATAATAATGATTCTCATTTAAAATGTCAACCGCACATTGCAAACAATTTGTAATTTTTGCCGCAAACTTGACCTAATTAACTTAAACAGTTAATGTTTAGGGTTCATCAATTTTACTGTGAAATTCAAGGTTTTATGGATTCAAAAGCCCATCCCCCGGCCGACACAAACACCAAGTCAATTACTGGTGCAGACATCGTTATTCGTTGCCTGAATGAAGAGAAAGTCAAATTCGTCTTTGGCTATCCGGGTGGTGCTGTCTTGCACATTTACGATGCAATCTATAAACAAAAGGGTTTCAAACACATTCTAGTACGTCACGAGCAAGCAGCCGTACATGCTGCAGATGCCTTTTCACGTGCAACGGGCGAAGTAGGTGTGGCCTTAGTGACCAGCGGCCCCGGTGCCACCAATGCGGTAACCGGCATTGCCACTGCCTACATGGACTCTATTCCTTTAGTAGTGATTAGCGGTCAGGTACCGGTTCCAGCCATCGGCATGGATGCTTTCCAAGAGGTGGACATGGTAGGCGTGACACGCCCCTGTGTTAAACATAACTTCCTAGTGAAAGATGTAAAAGACATTGCATCGACCATTAAAAAAGCATTTTACATCGCCAAAACTGGCCGCCCCGGCCCCGTAGTGGTGGATATCCCCAAAGATATTACCGCCCACGTAGCTGATTTTATCTACCCAAAAACGGTAGAGATGCGCTCATACAGCCCAGTGTTAAAAGGCCATAGCGGTCAAATCAAAAAAGCAGTCAAGTTATTGCTCGAAGCCAAACGTCCGATGATTTATACGGGTGGCGGCTTGGTATTGGGCGACGGGGCAGCTGAACTGATTAAACTGGCACGTGCTTTGAATTATCCGGTAACCAATACCTTAATGGGCTTGGGCGGCTACCCCGCCACCGACAAACAATATGTTGGCATGCTAGGCATGCATGGTACTTATGAAGCCAATATGTCCATGCAGAACTGCGATGTTTTGTTGGCGGTAGGCGCGCGTTTTGATGACCGCGTAATTGGCAACCCCAAACATTTTGGCAGTGTAAAACGCACCATCATTCATATTGACGTAGATCCTTCCAGCATTTCCAAACGCGTGAAGGTTGACGTACCTATCGTAGGCCATGTGCAGTCTGTACTGGCTGAAATGAACGAGATTCTTGCGCAGGAAAAAACCAAAAACGATATTAGCGATTGGTGGACACAAATTAACGAGTGGCGCAAAGTTCATGGCGGTCGTTATGAGCAGTCCAGCGTAGTGATCAAACCACAATACGTCATCGAAAAACTGTGGGAAGTCACAAAAGGGGACGCTTATATTACGTCTGACGTGGGTCAACACCAAATGTGGGCAGCGCAATATTACAAATTCGACAAACCACGTCGTTGGATTAACTCAGGCGGCTTAGGCACCATGGGTGTAGGCTTGCCCTACGCTATGGGCTGTCAGTTTGCTGATAAGAACGCGCAAGTAGCCTGTGTCACTGGTGAAGGCAGTATCCAGATGAATATTCAGGAGCTCTCCACCTGTGCGCAATATGGCTTGCCGATTAAAGTGATTCTCTTAAATAACCGCTACTTGGGCATGGTACGTCAGTGGCAAGAGTTTTTTTATGAGGATCGCTATTCAGAATCCTATATGGACAGCTTGCCTGACTTTGTGAAACTAGCTGAATCTTATGGTCACGTGGGCATGCAAATTACACAGCCCGGTGATGTTGAAGGTGCGCTAAAAGAAGCCTTTGCAAAGAAAGATAAATTCGTATTCATGGATTTTATTACCGAGCAAAAAGAAAACGTATTCCCTATGGTGGAAAACGGCAAGGGCTTGTCTGAAATGGAGTTGCCAAAAACCAAAGGAGGGAAAGCATGAAACACATCATTTCACTCCTGATGGAAAACGAGGCAGGCGCGCTTTCACGCGTGGCCGGTCTGTTCTCCGCTCGTGGCTACAACATTGAATCTTTAACTGTGGCGGCAACAGAAGACCCTACCCTATCACGCATGACCATTGTGACTACTGGTTCTGATGACGTGATTGAACAAATCATCAAACAGTTGAACAAGCTGATAGATGTGGTCAAAGTGCTGGATCTGAATGACGGTAAGCACATTGAACGCGAGTTGATGTTGGTCAAAGTAAAAGCCTCTGGCGTTTACAAAGATGAAATGAAACGTATGTGTGACATATTCCGCGGCCGCATTATTGATGTGGCGGATAACAGCTATACCATCGAACTCACCGGTTCATGCAGCAAATTGGATGCCTTTATAGAGGCCATTGATAAAACCGCCATTCTGGAAACTGTGCGTACAGGCGCATCCGGGATTGGCCGCGGCGATCGCATTCTAAAAGTGTAATCAACGCACCCTATTCAAAAATTTAATAATTACGCATTTTGTATTGAAAGGCAAAAGCAGACATGAAAGTTTATTACGACAAAGACGCTGATTTAAGCATCATTAAAGGCAAAAAAGTAACCATCGTGGGTTACGGTTCTCAAGGCCATGCACACGCAGCCAACTTAAAAGACAGCGGTGTGAATGTGACCATTGGCTTACGCAAAGGTGGCGGTTCATGGGCTAAAGCCGAAGGCGCTGGTCACAGAACATTAGAAATTGCAGATGCTGTCAAAGAAGCTGACGTTGTAATGGTATTGTTACCAGACGAAACGATGGCTGGCATTTATGCTGCCGAAGTTGCACCAAACCTGAAAAAAGGCGCGGCAGTAGCTTTTGCACACGGCTTTAACATTCACTACAATCAAATCGTACCTCGTTCAGATTTAGACGTGATTATGATTGCACCAAAAGGCCCAGGCCACACTGTGCGCTCAGAATACCTGAAAGGTGGCGGCGTACCTTCACTGATCGCTGTCTATCAAAACACCTCTGGCAAAGCGAAAGAAATTGCATTGTCATACGCAGCAGCCAATGGCGGTACTAAAGGTGGCGTGATTGAGACTGATTTCCGTGAAGAAACAGAAACTGACTTATTCGGCGAACAAGCAGTATTGTGTGGTGGCGCAGTTGAGTTAGTAAAAGCAGGTTTCGAAACATTGACTGAAGCTGGTTACGCGCCAGAAATGGCTTACTTTGAGTGCCTACATGAGCTGAAATTGATTGTTGACCTAATGTACGAAGGCGGCATTGCTAACATGAACTACTCCATCTCAAATAACGCAGAATACGGCGAGTACGTCACTGGCCCACGCGTGATTGCAGACCAAGCCCGTGCAGCGATGAAAGAGTGTTTGAAAAACATTCAAAATGGCAACTATGCTAAACAATTCATTTTAGAAGGCCGTACTAACTACCCAGAGATGGTTGCACGCCGCCGCTTGAATGCTGCGCACCCAATCGAGCAAGTAGGTGGTCAATTGCGTGCCATGATGCCATGGATTGCGAAAAACAAATTAGTAGATCAATCAAAAAATTAATGACCTACTTGAGAGTACAGCCTCGAAACTAAACTCTCACAAAAGCACAGAAACAGAGACACTCTGTTCTGTGCTTTTTTGTTATATTGGTAGCCATTCAGCTATTACACCCTATTCAATATCTAGCCCTGAGGAATATTTGCATTGAAACCCGCAATCTTGCTTCAATACCTACTACCAAAACAAACCATCACCGCTTTTGCTGGCAAATTAGCGCACCTACAATGCGGCACACTGACCACACACGTGATACGCTGGTTTGTTCAACGCTATCAAGTCAATATGGCAGAGGCACGCAATCCAGACCCAGCCAGTTATGCGAGCTTTAATGACTTTTTCACACGTCCACTGAAAGACGACGCACGTCCTTTAGCAGACGCTGCCTTTATTTGCCCGGTAGATGGTGCTATCAGCCAATTTGGTCGTATTGAAAAAGATCAAATCTTCCAAGCCAAAGGACACCAATATTCAACCTATACATTATTGGCGGGCAACACGGCATTAGCACCAGCATTTGAAAATGGCCACTTTGCTTGCCTGTATCTCAGCCCGAAAGACTATCATCGGATTCATATGCCTTGCGACGGCTTACTCAAAAGCATGACTTATGTGCCGGGGGACTTATTCTCGGTGAATCCAACGACAGCAGAAAACGTCCCCAATTTATTTGCACGTAATGAGCGTGTGGTGTGTGAGTTTGAGTCATCTGAGCATGGCACATTTATCATGGTGCTCGTGGGTGCCACCATTGTAGGCAGCATGGCGACCGTTTGGCATAAAGAGAACAATGGCATCATCAACCCGCCACGTAGCCAACAGATTAAACGCTGGGATTACGCACAAGAGTCCATCGTATTAAAACAAGGGGAGGAAATGGGAAGATTCTTACTTGGTTCTACGGTAGTGATGCTATTCCAATCTAAATCAATTAGATTTAGTGATGCGTGGCATCCAAGCAAAAACATTCGCCTTGGAGAGGCGATGGGAAGTTAGTCAAAAAGAGTCAAACACCCTAGTAACTTAGGGTGTTTCAACATCCAAAATCTCAATAAAATCAGCATTCTCGGCATTTAACACAGCAGCCATCACAACATACCCACTGACAATAGGCAAGTAAACATAGGCTTTACCGGGATGCTTCTGCTCAAACCGTTCAACAGTCGCACGATTGTCTGGGCTTATCGCTTTCAACACATCCAACGCTTTTGCATTTTTTAGTGCAATCTGTCGTTGGCTATCATATTCAACAAACAATTTTGGGAAGACATTCCAGTCCGCCCCACTCCCAGCAGCAAATACCATTTCTTCTTTAATTTTCGGGTCTGTAGGTGCAACGGCTGCCACCAACTCAGGACCTTTCCATGACAAAGATTTCCACTTATGCTGACTGGCTTTGCGCAACTCCACATCGTCTTTAAAATCAGAGGCTAGAGTGACTTTGAACAAATTTTCTTCCAGCACATTAAATACTGGGCGAGATTGGAACATTACATGTGCGCCATACAACAATGCGGAAATCTGCAATAGCGCAATTACAGCCAAATCAAACTTAAGCGATTTTTTTGCCGGGTTAAATACAGCTAACGTTAGTAGCGGGCCTAGACACACATCCACACCAGCAATGATATAAATAAGATCACCACCGCCCAGCAACTTAAAGAAACCGTCCGGGTACCAAACATACAGCATAAGAAACAACACTAGGCCGACAACACAGGCACTTATCAACAGATGAATGAGTGAGGCTTTTATTCTAAGCATGGTGCTGATTTCTATTATGGGCTCGTTTTTCTATGTGCGTATCTCTGACCTTTAACGTGCAAATGCACGGCCAGCTCGTTCAATGCAGATTTATAGACATCGCGCTTAAACTCAATCACATCTTCAAGTGGCACCCAGTAATCACTCCAACGCCATGCATCGAATTCTGGCTGATTCGTAGCACGTAACGATACGTCGCTATCTCGTCCAGTTAAGCGTAGTAAAAACCAGATTTGTTTTTGGCCTTTATAGCTACCACGCCACTCACGGCGAATCCAACTCGTAGGCACTTCGTAGCGCAGCCAGTCTCTGGTGCGTCCTAAAATTTGGACGTGATCTGGCTTGAGCCCAACTTCCTCCATCAACTCACGATACATCGCCTGCTCTGGGCTCTCTCCATACTTGATGCCTCCTTGCGGAAACTGCCAAGCATGCTCACGAATACGCTTTCCCCAAAACACTTGATTATGCGAGTTGCAAAGAATAATGCCCACATTGGGGCGATATCCATCTCGATCTAACATATTGCAACTACCTGAATAATTTAGTGCAATTTTTTCATATTTTGGGCATTATTGAAAGCATTCTTTATTTGAATAAAATGCAATTAAATCAATTAGTACGGATATGTTATGAAGAATTTTGTTTGGTTTTTGGCACTGTGTCTTTGCGCGTGCCAGCACCCCCCCCTAGCTTATATCACTAATCAAGGCGACAACACGGTCTCGGTGATTGATACACAACAACAAAAAGTCACCCAAACCATTACGGTAGGCAAGGCGCCTGTAGGTGTAGCTGTTTCAAAAAAGTTACAACGTGTTTATGTCACTAACGTAGAAGACGGCTCGATTTCTGTGATTAATAGCGCCACCCAACAAGTGATTCAAACGATTAAAGTAACAGGCTCACCCGTGGGTATTGCACTTTCCCCAGATGATCAAACCCTTTACGTGGCGGATTGGTATAGCGACCGTATTCTTGCCATCAACACCGCACACACTGAGCAGACACGGGAACTGATGGTCGGTAAAGCTCCGGCAGGCCTAGTCGTCAGCCTTGATAGCAAAGTGCTTTATGTGGCTGCTAGAGATAGCAATCAAATTGTCGTCATAGACACGCAAACATTAAGCATTCAAAAGCGTATTGACGTTGGAACACATCCATTTGGTGTAGCGCTTAGTCGCAATGGCAAGCAACTTTACAGCGTCAATGTGTATGATAATACAATCAGCATCCTTGATTTAACCAAGCCCGATAAACAGCCAGACCTGGTAAAAGTTGGCGAACATCCTTACTGTGTGGTGACCAACACCGATGATACAAAGCTGTATGTGACCAACACGCAAGATGACACCGTCAGCGTGATTGATTTGGCTTCTAACAAACTGATTACAAACATTAATGTTGGCATGACACCTGAAGGATTAAGTTTCAACAAAGCTCTAAATGAAGTCATTGTCGCCAACTGGGGCACAAACAATGTATCCATCATCAATGCAGCCACAGACAAAGTGACTGCCACTATTAAAACCGGAGATAAAAGCCGAGCATTTGGTCAATTCATGCTGCAGGCAAACGATTAGTCAACCGGTAGATGTTTAGCATCGTTAATGAAACGTGGGCATTAAAGCACATCTGATTTATAATGTTGAATCCTAGATTGTCGTCGTACCCTCATTTTTTAGTACTTTAGCGGAGATCATGAATGAAAAAGTTGTTCACATTAATCGCACTGGCTGCACTTTCTTTTAACGCCGCAGCGCACGGACCAAGCCCTCAAAAGGTTGAAAAAACCATCGTCATCAAAGCAGCACCAGCTAAGGTTTGGGCTGTTGTTAAAGATTTTGGCAATATGCACGCATGGCACCCAGCAATCGCAAGTACAAAACTTGAGAAAAAAGGTGAAGAAACATTTAGAACCCTAACACTCAAAGATGGCGGCACAATCTACGAAAAACTTCGTACCGCTGATGATGCAGATATGAAATTGAAGTATGAAATTGTAGACGGTGTAGCACCAGTTGCAGATTACAACTCATTTATGCAAGTCACTGCAGGTCCTGGTGCTGGCGAATCAACTGTAACTTGGGTTGGTCGTTTCTACCGTACATACAAACTTAACCCACCTATCCCAGCTGGCCAAGATGACGAAACAGCGGTTAAATTTGTAACTGGCGTATATGACAGCGGTTTAGCCAACATGAAAAAGGTCATCGAAAACTCAAAGTAACTGGCCAGGCAACTGGCACAACTTCAACCAATAATGCAACCACCGCCAAAGCAAAACCTTGGTGGAAATTCTGGTAATACAGTTTCAAGTTAAGTATTACGTACAAAAAAGACCGCAACTGCGGTCTTTTTTATTATGTGTCACCTGCTATATACCCAACTTGCGGCTAGAAACACGCTTAAGTTTGCAGCAGATATCAGTGACAGGAATGTAATAAAGTGACATTTTTTGTCATCAAATAGAAGAAAAGAGGGCAAAAAACGTCGCTATTCAAGCGTTTTATTTTTTAATTTGGCTTGAGCCCTTTCAAAAGTAAAATAATTTTACCTATACAAATCATCATGTTAATAAAAATAATGGAAAGTTGGCACAGCCATTGCTCATAGTCATACAAGCACTGATTTAAACAACTTACAGTGTGTATGCACTAACACTTAACTTAACAAAGGAAATCAACATGAAGAAACAAGTACAAAAAGGCTTTACGTTAATCGAGTTAATGATCGTGGTTGCGATTATCGGTATTCTGGCAGCAATTGCAATTCCAGCGTATTCTGATTATCAAGCAAAAGCTAAAGTGACTGCTGGTCTAGCAGAAATTTCTGCTGCAAGAACGGCTTACGAACTACGCTCTAATGATGGAGATACAATCGCTCCTGCAGATATTGGTTTAGGTACACCAAGTTCTAACTGTGCCTATAATTCAGATGCAACTGGTATCACTTGTACACTTGCAAATGCACCTACTGTGTTAGGCGCAGGCGCCGCAATAAAAATGGAACGTAACGCTGGCGTTTGGAGATGCACATCTGCGATTGATGACAAATACTTACCTAAGTCTTGTATTTAATACAAAGCGGGCTTGCCCGCTTTTTTTAACACATTACATTGAGTGTGTTAAAAAAAGCGATTGCTTACAAATAAACAACCCAACTATATGAACAATCTAAACAAAGGATTTACCCTAATTGAGCTAATGATTGTAGTTGCAATCATCGGCATATTGGCTGCGATCGCAATCCCCGCGTACTCCGATTACCAAGCAAAAGCAAAAGTCACCGCTGGTTTAGCCGAGATTTCTGGCGGCAAAGTACAATTTGAACTCTTGCAAAATGATGGCGAACCAGTCACCTTGCCATCCGATATTGGTTTACCTGATGCAAACACTGCGAATTGTGATATTAATGTTAGTAATACTGAGATTACATGTACTATTATCAACGCACCAGCACAAGTTAATACCAAAGTTATTCGGCTAAACAGACCATCAGCAGCCGGAACGTGGGCGTGTCAAGCACCGACTATAGATTCAAAATACAAACCCAAAAATTGCACATAGCCCACTCTAGTTAATTAGAGAACGTACAATTTAACTACTACATTTGTAAAACTGGCACTCTTGGCTTGCGTAGTTATTGCAAAGCGTGGTATTGCATCAATTTAAATTTAACGAGTGGCGCGGCTTTATGTTTGGTAGCGCCTCAAGCAAGCCAATCCGACACCTTGTAGAGCAAACTTGCTTAAACATATTCAAGTAAATACTAGTAACGATTGCAGAGCATGCGTCATCTGGCTTCATGGCCTAGGGGCTGATGGCTTTGATTTTGAGCCAGTGGTCGAAATGCTGGACCTTCCGCATATTCACTTTATACTGCCTCACGCGCCGTATCAAAAAATCACCATGAACAACGGTTACGAGATGCGTGCATGGTACGATTTATTTGGCCTGAGTAAAGACAGTCCGCAAGATGCAGCAGGCATTGAGGCCTCTAGAGTCGAAATTGAAGCGCTGATTGCGCATACCAATACGCTCGGCATTCCCACCCACCGCATTGCATTAGCAGGCTTTTCTCAAGGCGGTGCCATTGCCTTGCATACAGCGCTCAGACACAAGAGCACCCTCGCCGGGGTATTAGCATTGTCAACTTATTTACCTTTAAAACATTCCTTGCCAACACAAAAATCTGTTGAAAATGAATCTATTCCGATTTTCATGGCGCATGGCGTTGCAGATGAGGTGATTCGTATTGAAACCGCGCTGAATTCACGTCAACAATTGCTGGATAATGGATACGCTATAGAGTGGCATGAATATCCGATGGCACATTCTGTCAATGCTGATGAGATTGCGGATATTCGCCAGTTTTTGTTAAAGATTCTGCCTTAATCTGATTTAATGGCGTGATAAACGCCGCAAGTTGCAAGAGTTTTGTTAAAATCTAGGCAAATTTCAAGACTATCTATTTGCCTAGCATCTCATGAGCGCCACAACGAGCGAACCCCTTCATTACGAATCTGCAATTGCAGAACTGGAATCTATTGTCACGCAATTAGAATCCGGCCAATTGCAGCTAGAGCAATCACTTACGGTCTATCAACGCGGCGCGGAACTGCTTAAATTGTGTCAACAATCACTTGCAGATGCAGAGCAACAAGTCAGCATATTGACCGAAGCCAATACGCTAGCCCCTTACAACACCGCCAGTGAATAGCCTCTCTATGACACCTCCTTTGCAATTTGCGCAATGGTCATTAGCCATGCAAACACGTATTGAGGATGTACTGACAACGGCTATGCCCGCAGAATCCGAGGCTCCAAAAAGCTTGCATCAAGCAATGCGCTATGCGGTATTAGGTGGCGGAAAACGTGTACGCGCTTTATTGGCCTATGCCGCAGGCGAATTTTGTGGCGCAACACTAGAACATATTGACCAATCTGCAGCGGCAGTTGAATTGATCCATGCCTTCTCGTTGGTGCATGACGATATGCCATGTATGGATAACGACGATTTACGCCGCGGCAAACCCTCCACACATAAACAGTTTGGCGATGCCACCGCCTTGTTGGCTGGAGATGCCTTGCAAAGTTTAGCGTTTGAGCTAATTGCCAGCGAGCAGTTGCTGATTCCTGCCGCGCAAAAAGTCACCATACTGCATTGCTTAGCCTTTGCCACAGGCTCGCGCGGCATGGCCGGTGGACAATCTATTGATTTGGAAAGCACAGGCATTAAGCTGACTCAGCCACAACTTGCGCAAATGCACGCACTAAAGACTGGCGCATTGATGCATGCTGCAGCGATGATGGGCGCTTACTCTGCACCGAATAAAGACATACAAAAACAGCATGCTGTCGATATTTTTGCAAAAGCGATCGGGCTGGCATTTCAAGTAGTCGACGACATTCTGGATGCAGAAGCAGACACCTCCACGCTGGGCAAAACAGCAGGTAAAGATGCCGAACAAGACAAATCTACTTATGTCACCTTGTTGGGCTTAGATACCGCTAAAGAACTAGCACAATCGTTATACCAACAAGCGCTCGCGCCATTAGAAGCATACTCACAAGAAGCAGACATGCTCAGAAGTCTGGCTAGTTTTATTACTCAACGTCAATTTTAAGTCACCGATTGTTATGTCTAACCTGCTCGACAACATTTCATCTCCGCAAGACTTAAAAAAACTTGAGCGCCATCAACTGCCAGAACTTGCTGCTGAGCTACGCACTTTTCTAGTAGAAAGTGTAGCGAAAACTGGTGGGCATCTTGCCTCTAATTTGGGGGTGGTGGAACTGACTATTGCTTTGCATTATGTGTTCAACACGCCAGATGATCGCCTAGTATGGGATGTTGGCCACCAAACTTACCCTCATAAAATTTTGACCGGTCGCCGCGAAGATATGGGCAATTTGCGCAAACCGAATGGCATTGCCGGCTTCCCCAGACGTAGCGAAAGTATTTACGACACCTTTGGCACAGGGCATTCCAGCACCTCTATTTCTGCAGCACTTGGCATGGCGATTGCGGCGCGCCAAGCCGGCTCAGAAAGACGCAGTGTGGCCATTATTGGTGATGGTGCAATGACAGCAGGTATGGCATTTGAAGCACTCAATAATGCGGGCGATATGGATGCCAATTTATTAGTCATTCTCAATGACAATGACATGAGCATCTCTAACAACGTAGGGGCGCTCAATAACTATTTGGCACGTTTACTCTCTGGCCGCTTTTATGACAGCGTACGTCGTAGCGGTAAAAAGATGTTGGACATCGTACCCCCGGTCAAAGAGTTCGCCAAACGTGCTGAAGAGCATGCCAAAGGGATGGTAACTCCGGGCACATTGTTCGAGGAGTTTGGCTTTAATTATATTGGCCCGATTGATGGCCATGATTTACCCGCGTTACTAGACACGCTCAGTAATATCCGCGAGCTGAAAGGCATGCAGTTTTTGCACATTGTGACGCAAAAAGGCAAAGGCTTTACCCCTGCGGAAGATGATCCCAACAAATACCATGGTGTCAGCAAATTTGACCCGTGTAATGGCGTCACACATACCGGTAGCGCCCAAAAGACCTATACACAAGTGTTTGGTGATTGGTTGGTGGATATGGCCGATCAAGATGCAGCCTTAGTGGGTATCACCCCAGCCATGTGTGATGGCTCTGGGCTGAACGCGTTTGCTGAAAAATATCCGCAACGCTATTTTGATGTAGGCATTGCTGAGCAGCACGCTCTCACCTTTGCCGCAGGCATGGCTTGCGATGGATTGAAACCTGTGGTGGCCATCTACTCCACCTTTTTGCAACGCGCTTATGATCAGCTAGTGCATGACATCGCTATTCAAAAGTTGGACGTATTATTAGCAATAGACCGCGCCGGATTAGTTGGGGCGGATGGCCCCACCCATGCCGGTAGCTTTGACTTAAGCTTTTTACGCTGCATCCCTAACATGGTCATCATGGCACCTAGCGATGAAAACGAGTGCAGACAAATGCTGACCACCGGTTATCAATATGTAGGACCTGCTGCGGTGCGCTACCCTAGGGGTACCGGCCCTGGAGCAAGGATTGACTCTGCACTCACCACTTTACCGATAGGCAAAGCCGAGATCAGACGTCAAGGTAAGCAAGTGGCAATATTGGCTTTTGGCAGCATGCTGTCAGAGAGCCTACTAGCTGCAGAGACACTCAATGCTACTGTGGCAAATATGCGTTTCGTGAAACCACTGGATATTGCGATGATTGAATCCATGGCGAAACAGCATCAACTCATCGTTACCGTTGAAGAAAATGCCGTCATGGGCGGGGCAGGCGCGGCAGTAATGGAAGCACTGCAAACACTATCGATACAATGTCCTATACTATGCCTAGGCTTACCAGACAAATTTATAGAGCATGGAGTGCATGAAACTATGCTATCAGAATGCGGTCTGAATGCTACAGAGATGATTGAGACCATACGTAAAAAGTTAGGTGTGCTGAATACGTAGCGACGCTCAATTACCAGTTTTATGCGATTACATCGCACAAATGGTTATTGCACTAAATATAATTTCGGGAAAGTATTGAGTTTGTGTAGTACGCCTCAATATAACAAAAACTAATAGTTTTCAATTTACATTACAACGCACGCAATCGGTTGACGCATACGCATTAACGCGTTAACTTAGATTGATAAATACATTGCGGTTACCGCATTTGGAGATGACTTACATCATGAATCTACCTACACTACAAGGCATAGAAGACGTTCAAAACACGCCGGATGTGCGTCACCTTGATATCAATAAAGTTGGTATTAAATCCATCCGCCACCCGGTGATCGTCAAAGACAAGTCTGGCGGCGAGCAAGCAACAGTGGCTGTGTTCGACATGTATGTCCATCTACCACACAACTTCAAAGGCACACACATGTCGCGCTTTGTTGAGATTCTCAACATGAACGAGCATGCCATTTCTATTGAGTCATTTGAGACTATTTTGCGTGAGATGGTAAAACGGCTTGAAGCAGAATCCGGTTATGTGGAAATGCGCTTCCCTTACTTTATCAACAAGTCTGCGCCTATTTCCGGGGTTAAAAGTTTGCTGGATTACGATGTCACATTTATCGGTGAAATTAAGAATGGTGTGTTCAACATCACTGTGAAAGTGTTAGTGCCAGTCACCAGCTTATGCCCATGCAGCAAAAAAATCTCCGACTATGGTGCGCATAATCAACGCTCTCATGTCACTATCACTGCTCTGTTGAATGACTTTATGTGGTTGGAAGATTTAATTGAAGTAGTAGAAAAACAAGCTTCATGCGAGCTATACGGCTTGCTAAAACGCCCGGATGAAAAGTTTGTGACTGAACGTGCATACGATAATCCAAAGTTTGTAGAAGATATGGTACGTGATGTGGCCGCACAGTTGAATGCAGAAAAGCGCATTGACAGTTACATTGTTGAATCAGAAAACTTTGAGAGTATTCATAATCATAGTGCCTATGCGCTCATTGAGCGAGACAAGCGCAAACACTGATTAGCTTATAGACTAACGCTTTTACCAATAAAAAAACGGGCTAATGCCCGTTTTTTTATTACTAAATTTGCGTAACTAATATTTTTTAGTAAGGGTCATGGTTGTGCTATCACGTTTCATTTCTAAGCGATTCAGTGCACTCATCCCCAGCAATACCACTTCCGGAAAGCCACCTTCTATCACCGCGGCATCGACGTTGTTCAGTGTAATTGAACCAATCTTAAGTGTGTTTAATGAAACCCGATACGCAACCACTTTACCGCTAGCGGTAGAGGCCAAAGCTTTCTCACCTCTTAAATAATCAATATTGGCCCGCTTAGCATCAGCGCTATTTAGAGCCACTGTCGTCGCTCCAGTATCCACCACATACCGCAGGCTAGTACCGTTTATTGTCGCATTTCCAAAAAAGTGGCCTGCAGAATCAGCATACAAATTCACTGGTTGGCTTTGCGTGGAATCTCCAGCACCGCCTGTAGAAACCCCTTGCCCCATGCCCAATACTTTGGTCTTACCTTCAATGAGTAGTGTAGCTTGTTGGCTATCAGCCGCAATCAACTTGACACCATTTTTAGTTTGGCCAACTGATAATGTTTGTGGTGTGCTGCCATTAATGGTAACTAACGCTTTACCATTAAACAAACCGACCACATTAACTTGTGTATCTGCGATGGCCAAACCTGCTAAGCCCGAAATCAACACTGTGCTTAGGCAAAACTGTTTCAAATTAATCACTAAACATCCCTTTCGATGCAAATGGCTGGGCCAAGGTGAGTCCAAGGGCAATCACCACCAACCCTATTAATGGGAACGCGGCAGCAAGCATAAAGGTATACTGCCCGCCTAAATATTGCAAGGCAAAACCTCCGGCCAAACCGCCCACCGCACCGCCCACGCCATAGGCCACACTATTATAAATAGCCTGACCTTTTGCTTGATGGCGACCATTAAAAAACTGCGTGATGACTTCTACCGATGCTGCATGAAAACTACCAAAGGTAAACGCATGTAAGCATTGAGCAATTAATAACAAATATAAATGATCTGGTGTGAGCCCAATCATGCCAAATCGCACAACCGCTAGCGCTAAGCTCACCATTAAAATGGCTTTAAGCGTAAAACGTGTCATTAGTTTTGGCATCAGCATAAACACGCCAATCTCGCAGATTACGCCAACGGCCCACAAAAACCCTATCATGGTTTTGCTGTAGCCATGCTCGGCTAGATAAATGGAATAAAAGTTATATAGCACACCGTGTGCTGTCACCATGAGCGAGCAGCCCACCAGTAGCGCTATTACCGCAGGCTGCTTTACAATCTGCCACACTGAAAATTGATCATGGGCATGCGGTGCAACCACCGCCTCTGGCAGCTTAAATGTGAGGCCGTATAAGGTGATCTGCACTGCCAATAAAAACCACAACAAACTTTTGATGCCGAATGCATCAATTAAAAATCCCAATATGACCGCGGCCACAATAAAGCCCAAAGAGCCCCACATGCGTATGCGACTATAGTGGCCATTGGTGGTTGCTAAGTGCGCCAAAACTAGCGACTCTGACAGGGGCAAGGTAGAACTGGTAAACAAGCTCAACGCAGCCATTACAAAAAAGAGCGCCCAAAAGCCATGCGCCCAAAATACAGCAATAAATCCTATCAGCCCAAGGGAAGCGGTGAGTTTGATCCAAGTGACACGCTTTTTGGTGTGATCAGCCAGCCATCCCCAAAAGTTAGGGGCAAAGATGCGGCTGATTTGAAATAAAGACATCAGGATGCCAATATCTGCTGCCGAAAACTGCTCGGCCTGCAAATAAAGCCCCCAATACGGGACAAACGCTCCGACAAAGAAATAATAGATGAAGTAAAAGCGAGAGAGATTCGCGTGGAGAGCGTGACTCACAGCTAATAAATCTTAGCTAGCTTAAATCTTCGGTGTGGCGCTAACCACATCCGCATTTTGCCCACGATGGCGCAATGCATGGTCAATCAGCACCAATGCCAACATAGCCTCGACAATCGGCGTTGCGCGAATACCCACACAAGGGTCATGGCGGCCTGTGGTTTGCATCATCACAGGCTCTCCGGTTTTATCAATCGAATTTCTTGGTTGCGGAATACTGGAAGTCGGCTTAAACGCAATATTCACAACGATATCTTGGCCACTGGAAATACCGCCCAACACCCCTCCAGCATGATTAGTAGCAAAGCCAGTAGGTGTTAACTCATCTGAATGAACACTGCCACGCTGAGCGACAGAGGCAAATCCTGCGCCAATTTCAACACCTTTGACGGCATTAATCCCCATCATGGCATAGGCAATTTCCGCATCCAGGCGATCAAATATCGGCTCACCCAACCCTACTGGTACATGTTCAGCCACCAAGGTAATTTTGGCCCCTACAGAATCGCGCTCACTGCGAACATCATCAAGATAGGCTTCTAGCTTAGGCATGATCTCCATATTGGGAGAAAATATTTTATTGTCCGGATCATTTAGACAATCCCAACTGACAAAGGGGATTTCAATTTCACCTAACTGACTGAGATAAGCACGGATTTGTATCCCATATTTTTGCTTGAGCCATTTCTTAGCAATCGCACCAGCTGCAACACGAACGGCTGTTTCGCGCGCGCTGGAACGACCACCACCACGATAGTCGCGAATGCCGTATTTTTGCAAATAAGTGTAATCAGCATGACCAGGACGGAAGGTGTCCATGATTTTGCTGTAGTCTTGGCTGCGTTGGTCTGTGTTGCGTATTAACAAGCCAATCGGTGCGCCTGTGGTTTTACCTTCAAACACACCGGATAGGATTTCCACTGTATCCGCTTCATTGCGCTGGGTCACGTGGCGAGAAGTACCTGGCTTACGACGATCCAAATCCACTTGCAAATCTTCGGCTGATAACTCTAATCCTGGCGGACACCCATCCACTACACCGCCAATTGCAGGCCCGTGCGATTCACCAAATGATGTGAGCGTAAATAGAGTACCAAAGGTATTGCCAGACATAAATCACTTCCGATAAGGTTTAGCGATTATTTTAGCATATCTCAGCTTTTAAGCCCTTGGATCCATACCGAGTAAACTGAATGTGCCACCGCATTTAACGCAGGCACTCTCTCCGACAAAATACGCTGAATTTCCTCTATTGGCTGCACGCCAGCACTTGCAATGGCCTCTTCAACTTCGTTACGCCCGGTTTCGCACCATACTTTCACCATATCTGCAGTCATTTCCACATGACACTGAAATGCTAAATGCTTACCTAGGGCATAAGCCTGATTAGCGCAATGCTCGCTGGCCAACAAGTGTGTGGCGCCCTCGGGCAACGTAAAAGTCTCACCATGCCAATGAAAGCTTAAAAACTGCTTAGTATCACCAAACCATTTTTTCGCTTCAGCATGATCGCCCACCCTCACATTGCCCCAGCCAATTTCCTTATAGGGGTTTGCAGTCACCACACCACCCAAGGCTTTGCTCATGAGCTGACCACCCAAACAATGCCCTAATACAGGAATATCCAATTTTACAGCCTCTTGAATCAAAGCCTCGGCATGTTTAATCCAAGGCAGGTCATCGTTGACACTCATGGGACCGCCCATAAATACCAAGCCACTGAAGGCCTCAGCAGATGGGGGCATCACCTCACCCAAATCAATACGCACTTCGCACCAAGGAATCGCATTTTGCTCCAAAAAAGTGCCTAAATAACCAGCGCCCTCGGTACGTGCGTGCCTAAAAATACAAACCGGTTTCATGATTACCCTTTTAACTCTCAATCACTTTGTATTCACCAAGCAAGATTCCGTCCAAGTTGTATTTTCCAATCGCATAACGAATCAAGCGTAGCGTTGGAAAGCCTATTTTTGCGGTCATACGCCTCACTTGGCGGTTCTTACCTTCACTAATCTTAATTTCAAGCCATGAAGTGGGAATCGCTTTACGCTCGCGGATGGGCGGAACTCTTGGCCAAAGTTGAGTGGGCGGTTCAATGATCCGCACTTGTGCCGGTTGCGTGACAAAATCCCCCAAATCCACTCCCGTTAAAAGTGGCATTAAATCTGCTTGGGTTGGAGCACCCTCGACTTGCGCCCAGTAAGTCTTGATTTCTTTATGTTTTGGGTGGCTTAAACGATGTTGTATTGCACCATCATCGGTTAAAATAAGCAGACCTTCGGAATCGGTATCTAGCCTGCCCGCTGCGTAGACATTTGGAATAGCAATAAAGTCTTTTAACGTTGGATGCCCGAGACTACCATCCGGCAATAGATGGGGACTAAACTGGCACACAACGTTAAATGGCTTATTAAACAAAATTAACATATTAGGAAATTAGCATGGCATCAAATAATCAATCTACAAAATATCAGGTTCCTGCGGTTGGCACTAAAATCACCGTTAATGCCGATAATACGCTGAATGTACCAAACGACCCTATTATCCCATTTATTGAGGGCGATGGCATTGGCATTGATATTACGCCACCGATGATTAAAGTGGTGGATGCCGCCGTGAATAAGGCCTACGGCGATACGCGAAAAATCAGCTGGATGGAAGTGTATGCCGGTGAAAAATCTACCACCATTTATGACAAAGATACTTGGTTATCCGACGAAACCATGAAGGTGCTAAAAGACTATGTGATTTCGATCAAAGGGCCACTGACGACACCCGTAGGTGGCGGCATTCGCTCACTCAACGTGACCTTACGCCAAGAACTCGATTTATATGTATGTTTACGTCCAATTCAATACTTTACTGGTGTGCCCAGCCCAGTCAAACACCCAGAAAAAACCGACATGGTGATTTTCCGTGAGAATACCGAAGATATCTATGCCGGTATCGAATGGGCAGCTGGTAGCGAGCAAGTCAAAAAAGTCATTAATTTCCTTAGTGACATGGGCACCTTAAAGAAAATCCGCTTTCCGGAATCTTCCGCAATAGGCATAAAACCGGTATCAATCGATGGCAGTAAACGCTTGATTCGCAAGGCGATTCAATATGCGATCGATAACAATCGCAAATCCGTCACCATTACCCATAAAGGTAACATCATGAAGTTTACTGAAGGTGGCTTTAGAGACTGGGGTTATGAGTTAGCCAAAGAAGAATTTGGCGCAGTACCCATTGATGGCGGGCCATGGTGCAAATTACCGAATGGCATTGTGATTAAAGATTGTATCGCCGATGCCTTCTTGCAAGAAATTCTGTTGCACCCGAGCGATTATGATGTGGTGGCAGCCCTTAACTTAAACGGCGATTACATGAGCGATGCGTTGGCAGCGCAGGTCGGCGGCATTGGTATTGCTCCGGGCGCTAATCTATCCGACACCGTTGCTATGTTTGAAGCCACACATGGTACGGCGCCTAAAATTGCCGGTAAAGATTTAGCTAATCCCAGCTCTTTGATTTTGTCAGCTGAAATGATGTTGCGTCATATGGGTTGGACAGAAGCTGCAGATTTAATTTTGAACGGAGTAGCCAAGGCGATTGCGAGCAAACGCGTCACCATCGACTTTTCATCCCAAATGGAAGGCGCGACCCAAGTGGGCACTGCGCAATTTGGCGATGAGATTATTGCCAATATGTAACTCACTCTCATTAGAAACATAGGCAAAAAAACGGCTCGCATTGCGAGCCGTTTTGATATTGGGTACTGCGATATTAAAAGACTTAAGCCTTTTGAATATTAGATGCTTGTTTGCCCTTAGGACCTTCGGTCACTTCAAAGCTAACGCGCTGGCCTTCTTTTAGGCTCTTGTAGCCAGATTCAACAATTGCTGAAAAGTGTGCGAATAAATCATCGCCGCCATCATCTGGAGTAATAAAACCAAAACCTTTTGAATCATTAAACCATTTTACGGTACCTGTTGCCATTTCTACTTCCTTACATAAAACATAGGGGGGCGCCCCAAAAAGTTTGTCTCAAGAACTCAAGTCGCGATAATGCAAATTCTAAAAACTTAAATTAAAGACGGCTACAAAAAACTCGAACGCAAACACCTGCGAACTTTATATGTTACAAATTGTAAAAAGTCAAGACTTTTTTGTGGAATTGTGCATACGTTAGGAAAAAACGTAGAAAAATTACAAAAGTTTGTAAAAACAAGTGCTTAAACTTTACAAAAAAAAAGTAAAAGTGCATTATTGTGTGATACGTAAAATATTGTTTAACAACAAAGAATTAAAATAGAGATTAAAAGCGAATTATTACGAATGGCGACTACCACCCCACCAAGCAAATTAAGCGGTATAGCACGCATGCTAATACAGGAAAAATTGATTTCCGAAGAGGAAGCCAATACCATTCAAAATCAAGCTAATATTCAAAAAATTCCTTTCATCTCTCAAATCATCACCACCAAAAAAATCTCCGCAGAGAAAATAGCAGAAACTTCGGCACGCGCTTTTGGCTTCCCATATTTAAATTTAGATGCCTTCAATGTTGATTACCTTCCGGCCAAGTCCATTGATTCAAAATTGATGCAAGCGAATCGTGTTATCGCCTTGCAGAACCGAAACAACGTTTTGTATGTAGCCATTTCTGACCCGACCAATTTACATGCTCTAGATAGCGTACAGTTTCAAATGGGGATGACGCTCTCACCAGTGGTAGTTGAGGATGACAAACTCGGCAAATGGATAGACCGCATCATTGAATCTAAAGACACTTCCATGTCATCGCTAGACGTGGGAGATGACTTCGATTTAGACATGGGAGGCAATGAACAAGAGGATGAAGTTGAAATCACGCTCGAAGTTGATGATGCCCCAGTCGTCAAATTCTTACAAAAAATGCTATTAGATGCCATCAATATGGGCGCATCCGACTTGCACTTTGAGCCTTATGAAAAATTCTATCGCATTCGCTACCGCGTAGATGGGGTACTCCGGGATATTGCGCAGCCACCCCTAGCGATTAAAGATAAGCTAGCCTCGCGCATCAAGGTAATCTCAAATTTAGATATCTCTGAAAAACGCATTCCGCAAGATGGGCGGATGAAACTTACACTATCCAAAACCCGCACTATTGATTTCCGCGTCAGCACTTTACCGCTGATTCATGGCGAAAAGATTGTGATGCGTATTTTGGATCCGACCAGCGCTACGTTAGGTATTGAAGCGTTAGGCTATGAGCCAGAACAAAAAGAGGCATTATTAAAGGCAGTGAGCCGCCCTTACGGTTTGGTGTTGGTTACTGGGCCGACTGGTTCTGGCAAAACCGTTTCGCTTTATACATGCCTAAACATTTTAAACAACCCAGGGGTAAATATTTCTACTGCAGAAGATCCAGCCGAAATCCCGCTCGCTGGGATTAACCAAGTAAACGTCAATGATAAACAAGGCCTGACATTTGCAGCCGCATTGAAGTCTTTCCTGCGTCAAGATCCCGACATCATCATGATTGGTGAGATTCGCGATCTTGAAACGGCTGACATGGCCATCAAAGCAGCGTCAACCGGCCATATGGTGTTATCTACACTACATACCAACGATGCGCCCTCCACCCTAACCCGCTTGATGAATATGGGGGTGGCGCCTTTTAATATTGCATCGGCTGTCTCACTCATTACCGCTCAGCGTCTGGCAAGAAGGCTGTGTAAAAATTGCAGGGTGCCAATTAACGTACCCAATGAAGCACTGCTTAGCGTGGGTTTTAAGGAATCTGATTTAGATGGCTCATGGCAGCTATATGGTCATAAAGATGGTGGTTGCGAAATGTGCAATGGAGGCTACAAAGGCCGCGTAGGCATCTATCAGGTGATGCCCATCTCAGATGCTATCAGTCGTATCATCATGTCGAATGGTAATGCACATGATATTGCTGACCAAGCCAAACTTGAAGGCGTGAAAGATTTGCGTGAATCTGGGTTACTCAAGGTAAAACAAGGGCTTACAAGCATTGAAGAAGTAGAAGCCGTGACCAACGAATAATGAATAGCACGCATAAATATAGATTGAAGGATAAATAGATGGCTGCTAAAACCGTAAAGCAAATGACTTTTTTGTGGGAAGGTAAAGACAAAAAAGGCAAGATTATCAAAGGTGAGATTCGAGCTTCTGGAGAAGCAGTCGTCAATGCCACATTACGACGTCAAGGCATTACAGTTACCAAAGTCAAAAAGCAAAGTAGTTTCGCAGGCAGCGGGAAAGTCACCGAAAAAGACATTACTTTGTTTACACGCCAATTGGCTACCATGATGAAAGCCGGTGTACCCTTGTTGCAAGCGTTTGACATCGTAGGCAAGGGTCATAGCAACCCCCAAGTTTCAAAGCTTTTGGCAGATATCAAGGCTGATGTCGAAACAGGCAGCAGCTTAAGTGCATCCTTCAGAAAATACCCGCTTTATTTTGACAACTTATTCTGCAACTTAGTAGGCGCAGGGGAGCAGGCCGGCATTTTAGACACATTATTAGATCGCCTTGCAACGTATAAAGAAAAGATTTTGGCGATTAAAAGCAAAATTAAATCAGCGCTTGTATATCCAATATCAATTCTTGTGGTGGCATTTATCATTACCGCTGTAATTATGATATTTGTAATCCCAGCTTTTAAACAGCTCTTCAGCAGCTTTGGCTCAGACTTGCCAGCGCCCACGCTCATTGTGATGAATATATCGGATATTTTTGTAGATTGGTGGTGGGCTATCTTTGGATCAATTGGGTTTGGTATCTGGTTCTTCCTTTATACTTGGAAGCGCTCTGAGAAGATGCAACACACAATGGATAGGCTGATGCTCAAAATGCCAATTTTTGGCGACCTCATTAGAAAAGCAACGATTGCCCGTTTTGCACGTACCTTATCCACGATGTTTGCCGCTGGCGTACCTCTAGTTGAAGCACTTGACTCTGTTGCTGGGGCTTCTGGCAATCGCGTTTACTATGATGCAACCAAACGTATTCAAAGTGAAATCAGCACCGGCACCAGCCTCACTGTCGCGATGCAAAATGCAGATGTCTTTCCGAACATGGTGCTGCAAATGACCGCAATTGGGGAAGAATCTGGTGCATTGGACTCTATGCTTAGTAAAGTAGCAGACTTTTTTGAGGCGGAGGTGGATGACGCTGTAGCGGCTATTTCAAGCTTAATGGAACCCGTGATTATGGTAGTTTTGGGCGGGCTGATTGGCGGTTTAGTCATTGCGATGTACATGCCAATCTTTAAATTGGGTCAAGTGGTCGGATAGAAGTAAATTGAAATATTCAAAACTAAAAAGGCTAACAAAGTTAGCCTTTTTAGTTTTACAACTTCACTTACCAAACCTATTTACTTGATTTAGCAGCAGCCTGTAAGTAGCGCTCTATTTCTTTATGTGGCTGTGCTCCTAACATCCGCTTACCATCCGCAAAAAACAATGTTGGGGTACTGGTCACACCATATTTTCTAGCCATTTCACCCACATTCTCTAGTGGGACATCGCATTTAGCGGCAGAGGATGGTAGCTTATTATTAAAGATCCAGTCATTCCATGCTTTCACTCGGTTTGGCGCACACCAGATACTTTTTGATTTGTTTGCCGCGTCTGGATGTAAGCTTTCAATTGGGTACAAAAACGTATAGACAGTGACATCATCTATGTTAGCCAGCTCGTTTTGCTCAAGACGCTTGCAAAATGGGCAATCAACATCAGAAAACACCACCAACTTACGACTGCCATTTCCCTTGACCACTTTAATCGCCTGATTCAATGGCAAGCTATTAAAATCAATCTTCGTCAACTCTTCAAGACGCTCACCTGTGATGTCCTTTTTAGTTTTTGGGTCGACTAATCTGCCTTCTGCAATCAAGAAATTTAACTTTTCATCGGTGTAGACAATTTGCCCACCCATAAACACTTCATACAAACCAGGATAAGGGGTTTTGGTTACGCTATCGACTTTAAATTTAGGGTAAGCCGCCTCAATTGCTTTTTTGAGTGAAGCTTCGTCTGCCACACTCACCCCAGTCATGGTTATCGCTAGTAGCGCGGCTGATATATATTGTTTAAGTTTCATGCTTCACCTTCTTAAAGTATCTGTGTTAATAATAGTGCTATAGCGTGGCAGTGTGTACCAGTCTTTTTTTGAGCCATGCCCATTGATTTACCCTTTGCATGCCCCAGCCAGTCAAACGTTGAATCCAGGGTGACTCAGTAGCAAAGAGCATATCAAGTCCAGAAGTCAGTGCGTTCATGCTGATTACATCCAATTTACGTGCCCGCTCATAATGACGCAGAAAATGATAATCGCCAATATCTTGCAGGGCACTCAGCTTAGTCGCCATGTTTGCTAGTTGCATTACATCACGGAACCCCAAGTTGACGCCCTGACCTGCCATCGGATGGACTTGATGTGCTGCGTCCCCCACCAACACTAAACGCTCAGCAATATAAGTCTCTGCAGTCTGCTGGTTTAATGGAAACGGATATACGTCTCCACATAAGGTGAGTTGTCCCAGAGTAGGCATTGAAAAAGCATTAACTTCTGCCACCAATGCATCCTTATTCAACGTTAACAATTGTTGGGCACGTTCGGTTGACACCGCCCAAACCATCGACACCATTGGATGCGGCAAAGGCAAGAGTGCCATGGTCTCATGCGGTAAGAACCATTGCGTTGCAACGCCTTGGTGATCATGCGCGGCTTTAAAGTTTGCCACAAGTGCAGTTTGATCAAAGGATTTGAATACCGTGCCAATCTGCATTCGTTGGCGTACCCAAGAGTGCACACCATCCGCAGCTATGATTAATTTCGCTTCAATACGCTGTTGATTATCCAGCAATAATGCCACATCCCTCGGCTGGCGGATAATATCAACGGGGGTTGCAATCGTCACTGGCAAATCAAGATTATTTAGGCGCTTAAAACAAGCCTGCATCAGGTTTGCACTCTCTAAGATACAACCCATCTGCGTCAAATAAGCATCCTCGGCACGTAGCATCAATGGTGCACGTTGCTGAGGCTCCCATAGTGCCATGGCGGTGATTGCTTGTACCCTGCTACTGTCTACATGCTGCCATATCCCCAATGATTGCAACCACGTAATCGTTTCTTCTGTGAGCGCATAAATTCGAGCATCCCATTGCGTTTCAGTGGGCGCCCAGTCTTTTGGCTGGGTTGCTTGACTATCGACAATCACCACTTGTCGGCCTTGTGTTGCCATGGCTATTGCAGCAGTCAAGCCCACTAAGCCTGCACCTACGATGACTATTTCCGTTTTAATGATGTCCGAAGTCGTTGCCATCACTTACCAAAGCTCATTTTATTGACTAGTAACCGTTTAATCGGTGGCAGGCACTCCATCATTGCCAAACCCAAGCCACGCAAGCTAGCTATACCGGGCATAGGATTGGTAAAGATATTGACCAAAAAGTCTGTAAATAAAAGACCACCGCGGGTATCGGAATGTCGTTGTTTGCGATAAGTATCCAGCATGCTCGCGCTACCCCACTCACTGGTTGGAGATTGCGATAATAATGACGACAAGGTCCAAGCATCACGCATTCCCACATTAAATCCTTGGCCAGCCACAGGATGCATGGTCTGAGCGGCGTTACCAATTACAACCACATGTGGCGTATCTATCACGCTCAAACTACTAAGCTTGAGTGGGAAACTGATGCGCTTTTCTATACTAAGGAACTTACCAACGCGATCACCAAATGCCTCGTGTAAGGCTTGTAAAAACGCTGCATCATCCAGCGCTAGCAATTGATCTACCATTGCTTTTTCACCAGTCCACACCAATGAAAAATCTCGCGCCCCGTTAGGCAACAATGCCATTGGGCCGCTGGGTGTAAAACGCTCATAAGCAATATGCTGATGTGGCACTTCGGCCTTGACCTTGCTCACCAAGGCATCATGGCCGTAAGCTTTGGTTTCGCGCATCAAGCCTGGAACATCTTCCAGACTGCGTCCACCATCAGCAATAACCAATAGCGGGCTGAGATAGGTATGGGAACTGCCAGCATAATCAAACATCACCGTCGCAGTTTGTGTGCCCGGATCAATCTGACGCGCTATCGCTTCATACATGATATTTGCATGATCAATCGCACTATCTAAGGCATGCATTAAAGCGCCATAAGATACCACATAGCCTAAAGCGGGTAAGCGATGCTCATGCGCCTGCAATTTTGCACGCCCCCAACCACCACGTTGAGAAATATGGATGGTATCAATGGCCGTTGCTTGTGCCTCAACTGGCGCCCACACACCCAGAGTTTCCAAAATCTGTTTGGTGCCATACGATAATGCCAGCGCGCGTTTATCTTGATGGGATGCACCCTGCGCACGCGCCTCTATCAGTTTGAATGGAATGGATTTTTGCTGCAAAGAAAGTGCAAGCGCCAAACCGACTGGCCCTCCACCTATGATGACGATGGGTTCAGAATTGGTCATGAGCGTTGCATCTGCGCTTCGATATCCGCCACTGATTTAATGGCGGACCGTGTTAAGACATCATTGCCGGTGGGTGTAATCAACACGTCATCTTCAATACGGATGCCAATATTCCAGAAATGCTCGGGCACCCCCTCGGCTGGTCGCACGTAACAGCCAGGCTCTACCGTTAATGTATTGCCTGCTTCTAATATCGCCCAATCACCTGCTTTTGATTTGTATTCGCCGGCATCGTGCACATCCAACCCCAGCCAATGTCCGGTACGGTGCATATAAAACTGGCGATAACTGGCCGTTTCTAACACTTCTTCTTTGCTTCCCTTGCACAACTTTTCATCTACAAACCCTTGCACCAACACATCCAACGCCGCTTCATGCGGGGCATTCCAATGGTGACCAGGTTGGGCAGCTTCAATGGCCGCCAATTGGGCAGATAACACAATCTCATATAAAGTCTTTTGTGGGCCAGAGAATCGACCACTGACAGGGAAAGTTCTGGTGATATCACTGGCATACCCATGCAACTCGCAACCAGCATCTATCAATAATAAGTCACCCGCATTCAACACACCATTGTTGGCGTTGTAATGCAAAGTACAAGCATTGGCACCCCCCGCCACAATACTGGTGTAGGCTGGTGCCTGTGCACCTTTGCGATAAAACTCATGTAAAAATTCTGCTTCTATTTCGTATTCCATCTTGCCTGCAACCACCTTTTGCATAGCGCGATTGTGCGCCTGTGCTGCAATTTCGGCACTCTGCCGCATCAAATCAATTTCAAGCGGTGATTTAATCAAACGCATAGCGTCTAGGTATTGACGCACATCAACCACTGTATCAGGCGCACTCACCCCGGCGCGGGTTTGCATTTTGACTGTATTGAGCCACTGCGTGACGCGTGTATCCCACGCAACATCCGCTCCCAAGCTATAAAATATAGTAGATTGATTTGCCATCAACTGCGGCAAAACCGTATCGATTTGCGAAATGGAATAGGTCTGGTCAAACCCAAACTCAGTTTTGGCCGCTTCCGCTCCATAGCGAAAACCATCCCATATTTCTCGCTCAACGTCTTTGTCTCGGCAGAATAAAATGGATTTACTTTCCTGCCCTGCAATCAACACTAATACTGATTCGGGCTCAGTAAAGCCTGTCAGATAATAAAAATAACTATCAAAGCGATAGGGATAATGGCTATCTCGATTACGAAAGACTTCAGGCGCGGTAGGTATTACAGCAATACCGTCTTTCATGCGCGCCATTAAAGTGTCGCGGCGTTGCTTAAATTCTTTATGATGGATTTCCATGCTATTACTTGTCATCTCTGTTTAACCAAGCGTCTAATTCTGTTAATCGTTGCGGGGTACCAATATCATGCCACACGCCGCCATAATGCTCGGCACTTGCCTTGCTTTCATCTATCGCATCTCTAATCAGCGGGGCTAGCTTTGCCGCCTCACCACGCACAATGCCTGAAAATAGCGATGGTTGATAGACACCAATCCCAGAGAAAGTGTACATGGGCTCACCTGCATTCACTAGCCGACCGTTCAGAATGGAAAAATCTCCGTTCGGGTGCTGTGGAGGATTATTCACCAACACCAAATGTGCCGTTGCTTCTCCATTAATCACAACATCCGCATTTTCAGCCAATTGACCAAAATCGTAGTCGGTAAATACATCTCCATTAACCACACAAAATGGGGCATTACCTAACAATGGTAACGCATTGGCAATTCCGCCCGCCGTTTCAAGTGCTATTACTTCAGGGCTATATTGAATGGACACATCCCATTGCGCACCGTTCCCCAAAGAGTGTTCAATTTGCGACCCTAAATGGGCGTGATTAATCACAATCTCACGAATGCCTGCTTTGGCTAGACGTTCTATATGCCAAACAATCAAAGGTTTGCCGCCCACCTTGAGTAGCGGTTTAGGGGTGTGATCTGTCAGTGGACGCATGCGCTCGCCGCGCCCGGCTGCGAGTATCATCGCCTTCATTAAAAGGTAAACCCGGCTTTTTCTTCTAAGCCTTCCAGTGAATTTAGTAATCTCAGCATGGGCTTAAGCTCTACATAACGACCACACACTTTACGCAAGTACTCCATCACCAAAGGCATATCTTTCAGGTAGCCAGCTTTGCCATCGCGATGATAGAGACGCGCGAATATACCTAGCACCTTGATATGACGTTGTGCACCCATCCATTCAAAGTCTCGATAAAAGTCGCCAAAATCGGTTGGAACTGGCAACCCAGCTTTTTTGGCAGATTGCCAATAGCGCGCAGTCCAATCAATAATCTGCTCTTCATCCCAAACAATGTAGGCATCTTTGAATAACGACACTAAATCGTAGGTAATCGGACCGTAAACAGCATCCTGAAAATCCAAAATGCCTGGGTTATTTTCACACACCATGAGGTTGCGGGAGTGATAATCCCGATGCACGGTCACTTTGGCTTGCGCCAAGATATTTTGATTGAGTATGGCAAATGTCTGTTGCAACACTTTTGTTTGTGCATCATCCAGCGTGATATTCAAATGCTTAGCGATATACCAATCCGGAAATAACTGCATCTCCCTTGTCAGCAAGGCCTCATCGTAAGGCGGTAATGCATCGGGCTGGCTTGCCAACTGCATTTTGATGAGCGCTTGTGTAGCATCGCCGTATAATTGTTTGGCATTGTCCGCATTCAATACTGAAAGATAAGTAGCATCTCCCAAATCACTCAGCAATAAGAATCCATGATTGATCTCCTGTGCCAATATTTTGGGCACGTTCAGGCCTGCCGCCAGCAGCATTTCAGCGATACGTACAAATGGCCGACAATCTTCCTGCGGCGGTGGCGCATCCATTGCAATCATGGTTGCATTGGCGGTATGCACTCTAAAATACCGCCTAAAACTAGCGTCTGCCGATGCGGTTGTGAGGGTAAATGGAGTATTAGCTAATACTTGTTGAAGCCAAGCTTCCAGTTGCAGTTTTCTATCCACAGATTGCCTTATTAAATAAGCATTACACGCTAATATCACACCCTTATCAATGGGTGGATTTATCATGCAAACACGAATTTTTTATTGATTAAAACGAGGTTTTGTGCGATTTTATCACTCATGCGAAATACACAGTATTATTCTTAAAAATTAACGCACATTATCACTGTAAATACCCTGCTTTGTTAACTCACTCATCTCAACTCCACAACCGAGGCATATTGTTTATTCTTGCCATGCTAGCCAGCAGCATGACGGGTATGGCCATGGCAGAAACTAGCGTTGAGGTTACCCCATCAACGCAGGATAACGAGCAAAGTACAGTTGCATTACCGGGCGCTATTGAAATTGAAGGCGATAAATTAGACTTATACTTAGATCGCACAATGCGCGCCAGTGGCAACGCAGTGATTACTAGAGGCGATCAAAAAGTTTATGGCGATCAAATTGAATACGACGTACAGAATGACGAGTTGCAAGTTAATGGCAATGTAAAAATTAGCATTGATAATGGCCAAATCACAGGGCCTGCGTTGCGCATGCGTTTAAGTGAAAGCATTGGTGAAATGCGCGATGCTTCCATCCAATTCAACAAAAGTCCTCCCGCCGATACCATTGTGGATACTCAGCAATCTACCGTCCTCAATGACCAGTCAGTTATCTTTAGCGACCCCAAACGTTATTTAGATAACAATAGCAATTACAGCAATACGCAAACCCTGACTCGCAACCTAGAAGGCTCGCGTGGCGATGCAAAAATGGTGCTGTTCGAAGGGCAAGACAAAAAGCGTCTAAAAGGTGCTCGTTACACCACTTGCGAGGCTGGTGTGGACGATTGGTACATCAAAGCCAACGATTTAGAGTTAGATGACTATACACAGTCTGGCGTTGCAAAAAATGCCTACGTAGAGTTTAAGGGTGTACCTCTGCTTTACACGCCGTGGTTGAGCTTCTCCTTCAATAATCAGCGTAAATCTGGCTTGCTCGCACCCACCATCGGCACAACTTCTCGCAGTGGTTTTGAGGTATTCACGCCCTACTATTGGAACATCCGTCCCGACATGGATGCGACCTTAGCCACACGCTATTTGAGTAAGCGTGGATTACAAGTGTCTGGTGAATTTCGTTATTTAGATGAATCTTATTCTGGAATCAGCAGTTTGGAATATCTCAACAAAGATAGCCTAAGCAACCAAAATCGCTTTTATGCAAATTTCTCACATCGTCATCAATTTGGGCCAGGCTGGTCAGCAGGCTATAACATCGAAAAAGTATCGGATGACCAATATTTTTCTGAGATGTCTACACGCATCATCAGCACCAGCCGTGTGAATCTACCCCAAGAAGGCTTCGTCAACTATCAGGATGAAGTTTGGAACTTCAATGCGCTTGCTCAGAAGTACCAGACATTAGATGAGCTCTCTTACCCGTACGAACGATTGCCACAACTTACACTTACTGGCAATAAAGAGTGGCAATACGCCAATGGTGAACTATTTACACAATGGACTTATTTTGACCGGAATAATCAAGCGCCAAAACTAGCAACGGGCAACCGTGTTGTAGCTTACCCTTCTATCAATGTGCCGTTCACTAGCAGCTATGGCTTTATTACGCCTAAATTAGGATTGCACACTTCCAGCTACCATCTTAACGATAACGATTTTACTGTCAACGGTCAGCTAGAAAGTGAAAATTCGTTAACACGTACGCTGCCTATTTTTAGCTTGGATACTGGTTTGTTCTTCGATAGAGAGTCCACTTTCTTGGACACCAAATATACGCAGACCATTGAGCCACGTTTGTTCTATGTGTATATCCCGTACGATGACCAGAGTAAAATCCCTGTATTTGATTCGTCCCTGGCCGACTTAAACCTAACCACATTGTTTACCGAAAACCAATTTACCGGTAACGACCGTGTGAATAATGCCAACCAAGTCAGTTTGGCGCTCACCACACGTTACATTGATAGCGATTCTGGGATTGAACGTATTTCTGCTACGTTAGGTCAGCGTTATTACTTTGAAGATCAAAAAGTGTTTCTGCCAGGTGTCACTGCAACCAATCGCAAAACCTCGGACATTATTGCCGGCTTTACTGCAAGACTTTCTAGCCAATGGAAACTAGATGCATTCTGGCAGTATGACCCAGATGCTTCCAAAATGGCGAGGTCTAATTTGCTGGCGCGCTATAATCCTGAGCCTGGTAAATTACTGAATATGGGCTATCGCTATACGCAAGACTTTTTAGAGCAAATCAATATCTCTGGCCAATGGCCACTCAGCAATGGTTGGTATGGCGTTGGTCGCTACAACTACTCAATCCGCGATAAAAATGCGATTGAGAGCTTGGCTGGGGTAGAATACGACGCTGGTTGTTGGCAAGCACGTGCTGTTGTGCAGCGTGTTGAAACTGCTACCGCTGACGCCAACTATGGCTTTTTCTTTCAACTGGAGTTAGGTGGATTGGCCTCTATCGGGTCTAACCCTCTCAACTTACTAAGACGCGATATCCCTGGCTATTTGTCCAGTAGTGAAATCCCTAATCTTTACAGACAGCAGAATTACAATCAATGAAATTAACACACATATCTCCTATTATTTATTTCACACTCAGCTTGCTATTGAGTGCACAAGCGTTAGCAAAGCCAGCCGAAATTGAAAAATTGGATCGGATTATCGCCATCGTCGATCAATCTGTCATTACCGAGCAAGAGCTAATTGACCGCACCAAAAGTATCATGATGCAAATAGAGAAAAAAGGTGGTGAGCTGCCTGCAAAAGATGTACTACAAAAGCAGGTGTTGGAGCGTTTAATCGTAGATAGTCTACAACTGCAACTGGCATCACAAACAGGCATCAAGGTTGATGATGCACAATTGGATAAAACCTTAGAGCGTATTGCAGAGCAGAACAAATTATCGCTGGCAGAATTTAAAAAGGTGTTGCAAGCCGACGGGGTGACCTTTAGTAAATTTCGTGAAGATATTCGCAACGAAATCATCATCGCTAGACTCAGAGAGCGCGAAGTTGAAAACCGTGTCACAATTTCAGAAGGCGAAGTAGATAACTACTTAACGACCCAATCCAGTCGAGTGGGCGAGCAAGATGATTTTGATATTTCACATATTTTAATTCGCCTGCCTGAAGATGCCACGCCAGAAGACCTGCAAAAAGCACGCGCAAAAACTGAGGAAATGTTAAGGGCAATTGAAGGCGGAATGAGTTTTTCCGAAGCGTCCGCCACTTTCTCAGACGCACAAAATGCATTGGATGGCGGCAACTTAGGTTGGCGCAACGCAAGTCAGATGCCACCAGCCTTTTTTGAAGCGGTTAAATCATTGCAAGTAGGTGGTATTTCTCTGCCGTTTAGAAGCCCAAGCGGTGTGCATATCCTTAAACTGAACGATAGGCGTGCAAGCAGTTCTAGCTTGGTTGTAGATCAAACGCATGTTCGCCACATTTTGCTCAAACAGAGTGAGGTCGTTTCTGAAAGCGAAGCCAAACGTAAAATTGAGAATATCAAAGAACGTATTGAAAACGGCACCAAATTTGAAGAAATGGCGCGCCAATATTCAGAAGATGGTAGCGCTAGCAACGGCGGTGATTTGGGCTGGGTTAATCCTGGTGATACAGTCCCTGTATTTGAAAAGGCCATGAATGAGTTAGGACTAGGTGAAATCAGTGCACCTGTACTCACCCCTTTTGGTTGGCATATTATTCAAGTGATAGAGCGACGCAAACAAGACATGTCAAAAGAAGCGGCAAGACTTAAGGCCCGTCAAGAAATTCGCGCCCGTAAAGGTGAAGAGGCTTATAACGATTGGATTCGTGAGTTGCGTGATAAAGCCTATGTTGAATTACGTCTTGAAGACAAGTTTTAACGTGCTGGCTACGGTTTAGCACACGGTGAACGCACTACCACGCATTGCCATTACTGCTGGAGAGCCTGCTGGCATTGGGCTCGACTTGTGTACCATGCTTGCGCAACAACCACTGAATGCAGAATTAACGGTGATTGCAGATGCAGAGGCGCTTCGTGCACGCGCAGCGCAACTCAATCACCCACTATCCATTTTGCCTTATGATGCATCTATACCCCGCGCACATATGGGCAACGCCTCATTAACTGTACTCCATATACCAACTTCTGCACCCGTCGAGGCAGGCATCCTAAATGTAGAAAATAGCCAATACGTCTTAAACACGCTCAGAGTGGCAATGGATGGCTGTTTAGCAAATAGCTTCGATGCCATGGTCACAGCACCTGTACAAAAAAGTATTATCAACGACGCAGGCATTGCGTTTACTGGCCATACCGAATTTCTGGCAGACTATACAAATACTAAACGCGTGGTGATGATGCTAGTGGGTGGTGGCATGCGCGTTGCGCTGGCCACTATTCATCTGCCGCTCACGCAAGTCAGCGCTGCGATCACGGCTGAATCACTCACACGCACGATTCAGATACTGCATCATGATTTACAGCAGCGTTTTGGCATCACATCACCCAAAATTTATGTAGCCGGACTCAACCCACACGCAGGTGAAGGCGGCTATTTGGGCAACGAAGAAATCAACACCATTATTCCGGTGCTCAACACCTTACGCGCGCAAGGCATGCAACTCATTGGTCCACTCCCTGCAGACACCATGTACTCCCCCAACAACCTGAAAGAAGCAGATGCTTTTTTGGCGATGTACCACGACCAAGGTCTAGCTGTATTGAAATACGCCAGCTTTGGCGAAGGCGTCAATGTTACACTGGGCTTGCCGATTATCCGCACATCGGTCGACCATGGCACTGCTCTGGACATTGCAGGAAGCGGCAAAGCAGATGTTGGCAGCCTGCTTGCGGCGATTCAATTGGCTATAGAATTGGCTCACTCTAAATCATGAAACATCTCGCTAAAAAAAGATTTGGTCAAAACTTTCTGACAGACCAAGTCATCATTCATAGCTTGGTAGAAGCAATTCATCCGCAACATGATGATTTGATGGTAGAAATTGGCCCCGGATTAGGTGCACTGACACAGCCATTACTCAAACATTTACAGCAACTACATGTGGTAGAAATTGACCGCGATATTATTCAATGGATGCAACAGACCTATCCTGCTAGCAAAGTGAATATCCACCATTCCGACGTACTGAAGTTTGATTTCAAGACGATTGGCGATCGCATTCGCGTAGTAGGCAACTTGCCTTACAACATTTCCAGCCCTATTTTATTTCACTTGCTAGATAACGTCTCAGGTGTGATTGATATGCACTTTATGTTGCAAAAAGAGGTGGTAGAGCGCATGGTGGCCCAGCCATCCACAGCTGCTTATGGAAGGCTATCGGTCATGCTTCAATACCATTTGCATATGGAGTATTTGATTACCGTGCCACCGGAAGCATTCGACCCTGCTCCCAAAGTTGAATCCGCTTTTGTGCGGTGTGTCCCCTATCAAACTGTGCCTTATCCTGCAAAGAATACACAATTGTTTGCAAAAGTGGTCTTAGCCGCATTTGGACAACGCAGAAAAACATTACGAAATACGCTCAAAGGCTTGTTGGATGACGCCGGATTTGCAGCGCTTGAAATAGACTCCCAATTACGTGCAGAAAATTTGAGCGTAGCCCAATTTGTGGCTATTGCTAATTTTCTCGCCTGATATAATCATCACTTTGTTAACTATCGTTATTTAAGGAACTCATCATGCGTTTAATTCTGCTAGGTGCGCCGGGCGCAGGCAAAGGCACTCAAGCAACCTTCATCAAAGAAAAGTTCAATATCCCACAAATTTCTACTGGCGATATGTTGCGTGCAGCAGTTAAAGCAGGCACCGCACTAGGCTTAGAAGCCAAGAAGTTTATGGATGCGGGCGGTTTGGTACCGGATGAAGTGATTATCGGCTTGGTCAAAGAGCGCATTAAAGATGCAGACTGTCAGGCCGGATTCTTATTTGATGGTTTTCCTCGCACCATTCCACAAGCAGAAGCGATGAAACAAGCGGGTGTAATGATTGATTATGTAGTGGAAATTGATGTGCCAGATGAAGCGATTATAGAACGAATGAGTGGCCGTCGCTCACATCCTGCCTCTGGCCGAACATACCATGTGAAATTTAATCCGCCTAAAGTTGAAGGCAAAGATGACTTGACAGGCGAAGACTTGGTTCAGCGCGAAGATGACAAAGAAGAAGTGGTCAAAAACCGCTTGAATGTGTATCACGCACAAACCAAACAGTTGGTTGGTTACTATTCAAATTGGGCCAATTCCGGTATCGGTGGTGCGCCTAATTACGTCAGAGTCAATGGGATTGGTGAGATGAATGCTATTCGTGATGAGATTTTCAAAGCGCTTGTTTAACACTATCCGCTAGCGTAAAAAGGCCTGTATAAGGCCTTTTCTTTTTTTGGCGACGGCTTAGGTCAGCACAAAACCGGCTACCTTCAAGGTATAATTTCATTTTATTTCAACACGCGTTCATCACCATGCATCAGCAGTATCCATTCAAAGAAATCGAGCAACAAACCCAACAACAATGGGACGCTCAGCAAAGCTTTGCCGCTACCTATACCAGCGATAAACCCAAATATTACTGTTTATCCATGTTCCCCTACCCCAGTGGCAAACTGCATATGGGTCATGTGCGTAACTACACCATTGGTGACGTGCTAAGCCGCTTTCATCACATGAAAGGCTATAACGTATTACAGCCTATGGGTTGGGATGCATTTGGGTTGCCTGCAGAAAATGCAGCGATCCAGAACAATGTACCACCAGCAAAATGGACTTACGACAATATTGCCTATATGCGCAAACAGCTCAAATCATTGGGCTTTGCGATTGATTGGTCACGTGAGTTAGCCACCTGCCAACCCGAATACTACAAATGGAACCAATGGCTATTTTTACGCATGCTGGAAAAAGGCATTGCCTACAAAAAAACCCAAGTGGTCAATTGGGACCCAGTCGACCAAACTGTATTGGCCAATGAGCAAGTTATTGATGGCCGCGGCTGGCGTACGGGAGCTTTGGTTGAGAAGCGCGAAATCCCTGGCTACTACCTCAATATTACTGGCTATGCGCAACAATTATTAGACGACTTAGACAAGCTGCCGGGTTGGCCAGAGCGTGTAAAAACCATGCAAGCCAATTGGATCGGCAAGAGCGTAGGCGTGCGTTTTGCGTTTACACATACCATTCAAGACAACAATCGCCAATTGATTGATGACGGCAAGTTATGGGTGTTCACCACCCGTGCCGATACCATCATGGGCGTGACTTTCTGCGCGGTGGCTGCTGAGCATCCATTGGCAACACATGCCGCACAAAGCAACCCTAAACTGCAAACCTTTATTGATACATGCAAACAAGGCTCAGTGATGGAAGCCGACATGGCCACCATGGAAAAAGAGGGTATGGATACCGGCCTCACTGTGACACACCCACTTACTAGGGAAAATATCCCGGTATGGGTAGGCAACTATGTATTAATGACCTATGGCGAAGGTGCCGTGATGGCGGTACCCGCGCATGACGAACGTGACTTTGGCTTTGCCAAAAAATACCAATTGCCCATTAAACAAGTGGTTCAAGTAGGTGATGAGACATTCACCGACTACGCTTGGTCAGAGTGGTATGGCGACAAATCTAAGAGTGTATGTGTGCACTCCGGCGCTTATGACGGTTTAAATTACATAGAAGCAGTCAACATGATTGCTGCTGACCTCAACGCCAAAGGCTTGGGTGACAAACAAACCAATTGGCGCTTGCGCGATTGGGGTGTATCACGGCAACGTTATTGGGGCTGCCCTATCCCAATTATCCATTGCGATAGCTGCGGTGATGTACCAGTACCCGATGACCAATTACCTGTAAAACTACCAGAAGATTGTGTGCCGGATGGTTCAGGTAACCCATTGAATAAATTAGAAAGTTTTATCAACTGCAATTGCCCAAGCTGCGGCAAACCTGCACAGCGTGAAACTGATACCATGGATACCTTTGTGGATTCCAGCTGGTATTACGCGCGCTACGCCAGCGGCTTTAGCAATGACAGTATGGTCGATGCGCAAACTAGCCAATGGATGCCAGTAGATCAGTATATTGGCGGCATAGAGCATGCTATTTTACATCTGTTGTACTCCCGCTTTTGGAGCAAGGTGATGCGTGACTTAGGCTTAGTGAATTATGACGAGCCATTTGCAAATCTGCTGACCCAAGGTATGGTGCTTAACCATATTTTCTCTCGCCGTACCGATAAAGGCGGCATTGAATATTTTGCACCGGAAGAGGTCGAATTGTTGCATGATGCACATGGCAAAGTCACTGGCGCCAAAGCACTTAAAGATGGCCTACCAGTGGACTTTCAAGGCATGGGCACCATGTCTAAATCCAAACGCAATGGGGTGGATCCACAGTCATTAATTGAGCAATATGGTGCAGACACTGCACGCTTCTTTATGATGTTTGCTGCCCCGCCGGAGCAAACATTGGAGTGGTCAGATAGTGGTGTGGAGGGCTCTCACCGCTTTTTAAAACGTGTTTGGGCATTTGCCTACACATTGGCCACTGAAGAAAAACTAAACGTTTCTGGCAAATTGAGTGGTGGCTTAGCAGCAGCCAGACGTGAAGTGCATATGACTCTGAAACAAGCCAGTTACGATCTAGGCCGTCAGCAGTTTAATACAGTGGCCTCCGGCAGCATGAAAATGCTCAACACGCTAGAAAAAGTACAGAAAGACGCTGAACAAGGTTGGCAAGCGGTGGCGTTTGAAGGCTTCTCTATCTTGCTGCGCCTGTTATCACCGATTGCACCACACATCACACAAACCTTGTGGAAAGAACTAGGCTTTGGTGAGGACATTCTCAAAGCCAGTTGGCCGGAAGCATTACAATCCGCCATGGTGCAAGACGAGGTGGAGTACGTGGTGCAGGTCAATGGCAAATTGCGTGGTAGCATTACACTTGCCAAGAGCATGGAAAAATCTCAAATTGAGGCGATTGCCGTCAATCAGCCATTTGTGCAAAAGCACTTGGAAAATGCCAGCGTACGTAAAATTATTGTAGTACCAAATAAGTTAATCAATATTGTCGTGGGATAACACTATGATGCATTGGATGCGGAATCTGGCAATCAGCCTATGTTGTGTAAGCTTAGTGGCATGTGGCTTTCATTTGCGCGGTGCCAATGAGTTTGCTTTTAAAAGTATTTTTGTGAGTGGTAACACACAAATCACCAAGGCGATTAAAAAATCACTGGTAGCAAATGGTGTAGAAGTGACTAATGATGCTAGCACGGCTGAGATGGAAATTGACTTAATGAAAGAAGAGAGTGAAAAGCGTATTCTTTCATTAAGTGGCGGTGGTGTGGTGAATGAGTACGAGCTCTATTATCGTGTGTTCTATCGTTTCAAATCATCAAAAGAACCACTTTGGTCACAACCACAGACCATGGAAGCACGTAGAGACTTTTCATACAGTGACGCTAACCTGTTAGCTAAGCAAAATGAAGAAAAACAACTCAACCTCAATATGCAGAAAGATGTAACTCAAGCAATCTTGCGCCGACTATCTGCTATCAAGCAATAAACAGCAACATGCAAATTTCGGCCAATGCTTTGGTTAAACATCTAAGCGGCACCCCATCGCCCGTTGTCGTGATTGTGGGTGATGAACCGTTAGCCAAAGCAGAAAGCTTGGACTCTGTAAGACAATACGCTCGTAAACTTGGTGCGGAAGAGCGCACCAGCTTATTGGTAGAACGCCAATTCAACTGGCAAGATGTCACACAATTTAGTCAGCATTTTTCTTTATTTTCCTCACACAGAATTCTGGAAATTCATATCCCCGGTGGCAAACCCGGGGTAGATGGCGCAAAAGTGCTGTCAGAATTAGCACAACAGCCAATGCCAGATACCACAACCATCATCACGCTGCCAACGCTAGAGCGCGAAAGCAAGAATAGTGTGTGGTATCAACATTTGCAGGCACACGCTTTGGTCGTGGAACTGAAAGAAGTGGTAGTCACACAACTCCCTGCATGGATTAAGCAACGGTTGGCTCAACAGAATCAGCTTACGGATGACGACTCACTTGTATTTATGGCGCAACAGGTAGAGGGCAATATGTTGGCCGCGCATCAGGAGATACAGAAACTGGCACTGCTATACCCGACCGGCGAAATCACTGCTGCAGAAATTAAAGATGCAGTGCTTAACGTGGCACGATTTGATGCTTTTCAACTGGGCGAAGCGATGCTACAAGGCGATAGCGAACGCACCATCCGTATTTTGCAAGGTTTACAAGACGAAGGTGAGCAACCTGTCGCCGTGATGAACCCCTTGATTTGGTTGATACGCCCGTTGCTGCGCATTAAGCAAGCGGAAGCGCAAGGCGAAAATTTACAATCAGCCATGGCGAGTGCGAGATTGTTTGGGGATAGACAACTGCTGGTCAAATCCGCCGCGCAGCGGCTCAGCATACGCCAGGTAGAGGCCGCATTACAAAAGCTTAGCGAGATTGACCGCATGGCCAAAGGCGTGATGCAAGGCGATGCTTGGTTAGAAATTTCCCGCCTTTGTTTTGGCCTTGCTCGCATAAAAGCCAGAACAAGGTAAAATGGCAACATGAATATTCAAGAATACATGCAAAAACTCGGGCAAGCCGCGCGTCTTGCATCCCGCGCCATGGCCAAAGCCGATACGCAGACTAAAAATCAGGCTCTGTTATTGATTGCTGCGGCGATTCAACGCGAGGCGAAAGCTTTACTGGCTGCAAATCAGCTAGATATTGCTGCTGCAAAAGCCAATGGCATGGAAGACGCGATGCTAGATCGTCTTACTTTATCAGAAAAATCCATCGCCAATATGGCGGAAGGCTTAACGCAGATTGCTAGTTTGCCAGACCCGATTGGTGAAATGAGTGATTTTAAATATCGCCCATCTGGAATTCAAATTGGCAAAATGCGCGTGCCTTTAGGAGTCATTGGCATTATTTATGAAGCTAGACCTAACGTGACGATTGATGCAGCAGGTTTATGCATCAAATCCGGCAATGCTTGTATTTTACGAGGCGGCTCTGAAGCCATTCATTGCAACCAGGCTTTGGCAAAATTAGTACACGAAGGCCTCACCAAAGCAGGCTTGCCTGAAAGTGCAGTATTGGTGGTAGAAACCACTGACCGCGCTGCGGTGGGCGAACTGATTACCATGAAAGCGTATGTGGATGTCATTGTGCCGCGTGGTGGCAAAGGTTTGATTGAGCGCATATCCAATGAAGCGCGCATCCCAGTCATTAAGCATTTGGATGGCAATTGCCATGTTTATGTGGATGATGAGGCTGACTTAGAAAAGGCTGTACGTATCTTAGAAAACTCAAAAACGCAGCGTTTAGGTACTTGCAATACCGCAGAATCGTTATTAGTTGCGCGTAGCATTGCATCTAGCGCATTACCATTGTTAGCCAAAATGCTCGTCAGCAAGGGAATCGAGATTCGCGGCTGTGCTGAAACTTGCACTATTGTAAAAGAAGCCATTCCTGCGACGGAAGAGGATTTCTATACGGAATATTTGGATGCCATTATTTCCTGCAAAGTCGTCTCAGGCGTGGATGAAGCCATTGCACATATCAACCAGCACTCCTCGCAACATACTGAGGCAATTGTCACGGAAAACTACACCAAAGCACGCCAATTTTTGCGCGAGGTAGACTCTAGCAGCGTAATGGTCAATGCTTCCACACGGTTTGCCGATGGATTTGAATATGGATTAGGGGCTGAAATTGGCATTTCCACTGACAAGCTGCATGCACGTGGCCCGGTTGGTTTAGAAGGTCTCACCTCGCTCAAGTACATTGTATTGGGCAATGGCGAAGTGCGTGCCTAAGCAGTTGATGTTGATTGCGTGATTTTCATGTGATTAAGTTGATTTTGAGACACTCGCAATCATGCAACGCATAGGTATTTTGGGTGGTACTTTTAACCCGATCCATTACGGGCATCTCAGGATTGCACAGGAAACGGCTGAGGCTTTTGCACTCAGCCAAGTCAAATTCTTACCAGCCGCCAAACCGCCACTCAAAACTGAGCCGAAGGTTACGGCTAAACAACGCGCTGAGATGGTGCAATTGGCGATTACCACCAACCCACTGTTTAGCCTAGACACCCGAGAGCTTGAGCGCAATGGTCCGTCTTATACGATAGACACTTTAGAGTCTTTGCGTGCAGAACATCCTCGGGATGCATTGTGTTTGATCATCGGCACAGATGCCTTTACACATTTTGATCAATGGTATCGTTGGCAACACATCTTGGATTATTGTCATCTGATTGTGGTGTCTCGCCCGCCAGTTGCAGATCTAGACTTAAGTGAGACGCTGCGAAAACTACTGCAAATGCATCAAACACACGATGCAACACAACTCTCGCAACACACGCACGGACTCATCGCCATGCATGCAGTTACGGCATTGGATATTTCGTCTAGCCAGATTCGCAGTTTAGTACACGCGCATCAAAACCCAGCCTACCTATGTCCGGATGTAGTGATTAGCTATATCCAAGCACATCAGCTATACACAGATAATCTGTAACCAGTTTATTTCAAACTCTGCGGTAATTTGAGGCGAAAAAAAACCTGCCGTAGCAGGTTTTTTTCAGTACAAAAGCGAATTAAGCTAATGTTTTACGACGGCGTGCGATGCCAAACATGCCTAACGCTGATGCTAATAATGGCAATGCTGCAGGAACTGGCACTGCGCTTACACCTACTACGTAGTCATCATAATCGGCATCTGATGAACCGCCATCGTTAAAGCCGATTAAGAATGCGAATGGGTTGCCTTCTGCATCTTTGTAAGAACCATCGTTTTGGATGTAAGCGATTTTACCGTCGTAGTTTGTTAAGTTAGATGCTGACTCTGAAGAACCTGAACCACCGAATCCAAAGTCAATCAAACCTGCTGCCACACTAAACGTAAACGAGTCGCCTACATTCACTACGCTAGTAGATGTGCCAGCTACTTCCGAACCATTAGAAATGTAAAAGTTTACATTCCATGCTTCTTTGCCTAAAAAAGTAACTGTAAAGTTAGTGTCCTGTGTAGCAGACAATTGGCCAAATACACCACTAGTTGCACCAGTAATGACATCATGAGTGTCACCTGTAAATGTAACTGGTTCACCCACCACGTCCAATGCTAAATGATTCACAGCTTCAGCTTGTACTGCTGTGACTGAAAATGCCAATGATAAAGCCAATAACAATTTTTTCATTTTATATACTCCGGTATTCAAACAATTAAAATTAGTGTTCTTTAAGGTTGGATTGAGTATAGGGTCTTGATGAAACTTGCTCAATAGCCCTTAAGGGTAGTTAACGGAAAACTGGACAGGATGGGCCTGTTCGATAAAGCATGCGTGAATCAAACGCATCTGAAAAATGCGTTTTGCTACCTCAAAAAGTTAAACACTTAGTGAGCTAAAATCCGCTTTGCTATGACGCCAGCTGTCTTAAACTTGAATAATGCGTTCTGGAAAAGCAACTAATTTCGATTGTAAAGTAAGCAAATTCTCTTGGTAGCATTGCATTTCTCTATCAATGGGGTTTGCCACCCAAGCGGAGACGTTGAGACCACGCGCTTGCATCACCTCCATGGTGAGTAGTGCATGATTGATACATCCTAAGCGCATGCCAACCACAAACAATACTGGAATGTTCAAATAAGCGATAAGATCCGCGATGGTGTGTTGCGCGTTAAGCGGCACCAACAAGCCACCAGCACCTTCAACCACTACGATATCAGCCAACTCAGCAAGCGCCTGATAAGCTTGTGCAATCACATCAAGCTGTATATCAACGCCTTCTTGCTCTGCTGCAATATGTGGGGCAATCGGAGGATTAAAACAATAAGGGTTAACGAGTTGCAACGGTGCATCCACATTACTCGCTTCTGTGAGTAGGCGCACATCTTCATTCACCCACTTACCATCTACCAGTTCACAGCCTGCCGCAACCGGTTTCATGCCAACCACGCGGTAGCCTTGTGCAACATATTGGCGTATCAGTTGGCAAGCCACATAGGTTTTACCAATGCCGGTATCGGTGCCCGTAATAAAAAATGCTTGTTTCATCTGAATACCTATCGCGCCCTAAAAGCTATCGGCGCAAATCCTTCGGGCAAGGCTTGACGTTGCTCCGGTGCCCAAGCATGACCATATACCACTTCAAAGGTGGCGGGCAATTTCCCATCCTGCTGTCTAAATTGCTCGTAACGCGCAGCCAACTGTTGCAGAAAACCTTTGCCTACCAAACCACGGGCACGGCCTGCGGTGGCATTGTGTGCACCGATGGATTTTAAATCGCGCATGACGCTTTTCACATCATCATAGGTCAGTGTGAAATGCTCAACATCTAGTACTGGCGCGCTGAATCCAGCACGTGTCATGGCATCGCCAATATCATGCATATCAATAAAACGGCTAACGTGTGTGGTAGCGTCATCTTGTGCACTGGCGATGCGCAACTCTTTTAGGGTATCTGGCCCAAAGGTGCTAAACATCACCAAACCATTAGGTTTAAGTACACGTTTGATTTCAGCAAACGCTTGATCCAGATTATTACACCACTGAATGGCTAGATTGGACCAAACCATGTCCACACTGTGATCAACCAAGGGTAGGGCTTCAATATCAGCACATAGCAAACTCTTTTTGCCAGTCAGCTTTGCCATCCAGCGCTGCAAAGCTGGCTGTTGCGCATAGGTTTGCTGCAACATACCCATGGCCAAATCTAAGGAGATAGTATGTGCCTGTGGAAAGCGCCGCTGCAATGCAAAGCTACCGTGACCTGTACCACAACCCGCATCAAGAATGGTTTCCGGGGCAATATTCACCAGCCCCAGCCTGTCTAGCATTTCTTCCCGCACATTTTTTTGCAATACTGCGGCAGCATCATAGGTCTGTGCAGCCCGCTCAAACGATGCGCGCACTCGCGCTTTATCTATCCAATAGCTGTCTTGCATTTATGGCTCTAAAAATTGATTGAGCGTATCGACAAACTGATCAGTATGCGACAAGAATGGTGCGTGTGCAGCACCCGCCATGACGCGTAAAAATGCCAGCGGTAGATGCTGTGACATCCAATGGGCTGCAGCCACTGGCGCCAAGGTATCACGGTCGCCATGAATCAATAACGTAGGTTTGCGTAAGGTCAACACTTCTTCGCGCAGATCAGCGTCTAGTAGGATCGATAGCGAGCGATTTAAAGTGGTTTGCGTGGGTGTAGGCTTGAGATCAAAGCTAGCGCGTAACTGACGTAGTGTTGCACGTGCGTCACTAGCTTTCATACATTGCAGCGTTAAAAACTGCAGCATGGTGGCGTTGTAATCGCGGTTCACGCTCTCGGCAAAATTATGGAAATGCACCGGCGAGATGCCATGCGGCCAATCATTTGAGGACACGAAACACGGTGTGGAGCCGACCAAGATCAAACGACGTACGCGATCCGGCTGATTCAATGCAATACGTTGTGCTACCAAGCCACCGAGTGACCAGCCCATGATATCGGACACGCCAGGAATCACTTGTGCCACCTCGTCAGCTAGCGCATGCAGATGATATGGTTCTACCGGGCGGCTACTGCCCATGCCGGGTAAGTCCACCAAGTAAAGCATGTACTGCGCAGACAAACGCTTGACCATGTGCTGCCATACACCACTGTGCATGCCCCAACCGTGGAGTAACACCAACGGCTGACCCTGACCAATAATTTCTACATGGCAACTCATGCTTTACCCCTTGCGATTATCCATAGATCGTTATCCACAGGCCGTTATCCTCAGAACATTCATGCAACTTGAACTACAGATTCTGCTTGATTGATGGCCTCTGCCAAACGCATCACATCTTCCACACTATGCGCTGCTGACAATGAAATCCGTAATCGCGAAGTATTCACTGGCACTGTTGGCTGGCGAATCGCCGGCACTAAAATCCCTTGTGATTGCAAATGCTCGCTTAAAGCCAGCGCCTCATAATTATTCCCCACCAGCAAAGGTTGCACGGCGGTCATGGATGGCATCAATGACCAACGTTTTACTTTTAACTGCTGCTTGAGCGTCGCAATCAATACCTGCAAGTGACTACGCAAATGGTCGCCTTGTTCAATCAAATCCACTGAGGCAATGAGCGTGGCTGACAAAGCTGGCGGCGCTGGTGTTGAATACACATAACTTTTGGCTTTTTGAATCAGATAATCTACCACCACTTGCTCGCCCGCCACAAATGCACCAGCCACACCTGCAGCTTTGCCAAGCGTTGCCATCATAATCAAGCGTGGTGACTTTAAATTCAAATGGTTAAGCGCTCCCTGCCCATGGGTGCCTAATACACCAAAGCCATGCGCGTCATCCACATATAGATAAGCATCATAACGCTCGCACAAGGCTAAATATTCTGCCAAAGGTGCAATATCACCATCCATGCTAAACACAGCATCTACTGCAATTAACTTATGCTGGGCGGTAGATGCTTTCAGCAATCCTTCCAAGGCTTGCACATCGTTATGTGAAAAGCGTTTGAACTCAGCTAAGGAGTAATAGCCACCATCATTCAAGCAGGCATGATTGAGCTTATCGGCAAAAATCGCGTCATCGCGTCCTGCCAGTGCACCCAATACGCCAATGTTGGCCATATATCCTGTAGAAAATAATAGTGCTGCTGGCATGCCTACAAAATTGGCCAACTTCTTTTCCAAGCTATCGTGATAGCGGTGATGACCGGTAATTAAATTGGATGCCCCACTACCTACGCCTGACAACCCAGCAGCCTCTTGCATCGCTGCAATCAGCGTTGGATGATTGGCTAAACCTAGATAATCATTGCTACAGAAAGACAAAAATGACTGGTTATTCGCCACAATATGTTCCGCCTGTGGAGAATCCAGCAAACGACGCTGGCGCATTAGGCCATCGGTTTTGCGTTTGTCGAGCTCAGCTTGAAGTGCGGCTAACATACTAAATAGAGTGAATGCCTAATTTGGCAAATAACTTTCTATCTGCCTCTGCTTCCGGATTACCCGTAGTCAGTAATTTTTCGCCGTAGAAAATACTATTAGCGCCGGCAATAAAACAAAGCGCCTGTATGCCTTCGTGCATGCTTTGACGGCCTGCTGATAAGCGTACAAAACTCTGTGACATGGTAATACGTGCGGCGGCAATGGTGCGGACAAACTCTAGAGGATCTAGCTCGTCTGTGCCATGTAAAGGCGTACCTTCTACTTGGGTGAGTAGGTTAATAGGCACACTCTCCGGCGGGCGCTCCATATTGGCTAATTGCGCTAATAAACCAGCACGTTGATTGCGCGATTCCCCCATGCCGATAATGCCGCCACAGCAGACGTTAATATCGACACTGCGCACGCGGTCTAATGTGTCTAAGCGGTCTTGATAAGTGCGGGTGGTAATCACATCGCCGTAAAATTCAGGTGCAGTATCTAAGTTATGGTTGTAATAGTCTAAGCCCGCATCTTTTAGTTGTTCTGCCTGCCCCTCTTTCAGCATACCTAAGGTAGCGCAAGTTTCTAAGCCCATGGCTTTCACTTCAGAAATCATTTTCAATACAGGCTCTAAGTCACGTTGTTTCGGACCACGCCACGCTGCGCCCATACAGAAACGACTAGCGCCATTGTCTTTAGCGGCCTGTGCTGCCGCCAATACATCGTCTAACTTCATCAGTGGCTCATTTTCCACATCGGTATGGTAGCGCGCGGCTTGAGGGCAATAGCCACAATCCTCGGAGCAGCCACCCGTTTTAATGGAAAGCAAGGTGCTGACTTGCACAGCATTTGGGTCAAAATGTTCACGATGCACAGTTTGCGCACGATGGATTAAATCGCTGAATGGTAGCTCAAACAAAGCCACAATCTCATCAACCGACCAGCGATTAACATCATAGGCGGTATGGCAACTTTGCCCTTTACCTTGCGTAAGCGCATCTGTGTTTATAATGACGGGGTTAGTTGGCGTTGCGGTTGAGGTGTCTTGCATGGCATCCCTTTACACTGAAAGAATGAATTGATGTTATCGAATGCCGAATTATATGCTGTTAAGGCTTAAGCAAGCAAATGTTAAACAATTGACTATAAAGTAATCACATGTTCAAAATTGGTCAGCTTTCAGCGGTATTACAACACACCAGTTGCATACTTTGCGATGCAAATACGCACCGTAAAGTAGCCATATGCAAAGATTGCTGGCAAGACTTGCCTTGGCAACACAACAATTGCTGTCCACAGTGCGGCCTAAGCTCATTAGGTGAAGTGTGTGGTAAATGCTTGAGCGACCCGCCTTTTTTCGATTACACCCGCGCTTTATTTAGTTACGCTTACCCTGTCGATGCGTTATTACAAGCTTATAAATATCAGCATCAATTGCACCTTGGTCAAACGTTTGCACAACTTAGCCTGCAGCAATTTCACCCTAACGGCATAGACTTTATTTTACCAATGCCTATGCACCCACTAAGGCTACAAGAAAGAGGCTTCAACCAATCATTAGAATTAGCAAAAGGGATTGCCAACTATTGGCAATTACCGCTTGCCCTCTCACATTGCCAGCGCGTTAAAAACACGCCACCGCAAGCGAGCCTGCCACTCAAAGACAGAGTACGTAATATTAAAGGGGCCTTTAGTTGCGACGATGGCTTTAGAGGTAAGCATGTCGCGATTGTGGACGATGTGATGACGTCTGGCGCTAGCCTGAATGAGTTAGCAAAAACACTTAAGCAAGCAGGTGCAAATCAGGTAAGTTGTTGGGTGATTGCCAGAACGCATTAGCTGGCAAAAATATAGTGCCAATCTGGCGCTATTGCACTTGTTTTAATCGTTGCGATACAAACATTGCAAGCTCTGGACTCAGTTGACCAGACTGTGCTTGCTGGTAGGCCAGCTTAGCTTCTTGCGTGCGCCCTTCTGCCTGCAAAGAAACGCCTAAACCAATATACCAAACGGGTGTAGTAGTACCCTGGCTTAAGGCTTGCTGATAGTGATTAATAGCCTCGTTGTGCTGGCCAATTTTCTGGAGCACCACTGCCATCAATGCATGATATTCCTGTGGCTGTTGCACACCTGTGCTATGACTCTCCAATGTATGTAGCGCATCCGCTACTAAACCTGCATCCAGTTGCAATCGCGCCAATGTCTGCGCGTAAGCAAGGTGATTTGGTGAGACTTGCAAGCCCGCTTTAAGCACGTGCATGGCTTCATCATTACGCTTGTTATCCACTAGCAATCCTACCAACGTCTGCCGTGCATCATCATGTTGCGGGTAAGTAACGATTGCTGATTTGAGTTGATCTTGTGCTTCTGCCACGCGTCCTTGCTGCAAATAGCTGATCGCCTGTTGATACATATGACTTGCTTGTTGCTCAACGCTCATTGTTTTATTCACACTCACTTTAGCGTCACCGGCATGTGTGGAAGTCGTTCTGGATTTGGCGTTGGTGTTAGCCAAAGCCACTACTGGTGCGGCTGAGGTATCCGCTACTACCTGGGTTGGCGGCACCAAAGCAGCCAACATTACAGGCTGTGCTTTTGCAGCTGCTTTAGGTTCACTCAGCACAGGCGCTTGATGTTCTTTTGCTGAAGACTGCGCAGCATGGGTAAGCATGCCTGCACTTTTCGATACATGGAGTGTTTTCTCTAAACTGGGCGCAAATAAATCAGCAGCATCCACAGATTGCGGCAGTGGCCTTGCATGTTGTGTTGGTAAGATAGCTGCTGCCATATCTGCAGCAGCCGGCACCTCTGCATTGACTGCGGCAGAGGCAGGATTTAACTCAGCCACGGTAGCGGATTTCACATTAGCGTAAGCCTCTGTAATCACCCCACTCGCGCTCGGCGTGTTAGCCGATTGGTTTGTATGTGGCATTGCAGGGTGCGATAGCCATTGCATGCCATAAGCGCCCACTGCACATAAGGCTACTAGCACTGCATAGCGCAATACTTTAAATTTGCGTGGCGCAGCCACTGGTTGCAGCGGGTGCGCAGTCGGCTTTAGTTCTGGATGCGATGGGGCATCTGCACTCGCTTTGCGCTGCTCCAACTCTTGTAACATCTGATTAATTAAGCTCATGTTGTCCGCCTGACTGCATCATGCCGTCAATGAGAAAAAGTCAAGGTGGCGCGCGCAATACCCAACGCCAACCACCATTTAAATATAAAATTTGACCAGCCGTGCTGTGCACTAACGCTGGCATGCGTATCCAATAATGCATCGCGCATTTCTTTTACCGTCACTTCGCGCAGCCCTCTGCCATAGGCAGCCAGTAATGCTTTATGTGCCAAGATATTGACCAACCTAGGGATACCTGCAGAGTGTTGATACAACAAGCGCAAGCTTGCTGGCGTGAATACACGCCAGCCGTTATAGCCGGCGACATGCATGCGATGGTTCAAATAAAAACTCAGCTCATTCCATTGCAACGCGTCTAATCGATACTCAAAACTAATCCGCTGGCGCAACTGACGGATAGACGGCTGATTCAGTTTTTCTTCCAACTCTGGTTGGCCGAAAATCACCACCTGTAGCAACTTGCTCTTCTCGGTTTCTAAATTAGTGAGCAAGCGCAATGCTTCTAATGTCTCGATTGGCATGGCTTGTACTTCGTCCAAACATACCACCACCTGCTTTTCCTCACGTGCAAACTGCATCAAACGATGTGTGAGTGCTTCCAATAACTCATGATGCGTTAAGCGTTGCGGCAAAGTTAAACCCAGCTCAGTGGCCAAAGACATCAGCAGTGCATTGGGGTCTAAATATGGATTCGGGATAAACGCTGTTTTAAAGCCATCCCCTAAACTTTTTAATAGCTTGCGGCACAGCAATGTTTTGCCTGTACCTACCTCACCAGTAATTTTGATGAAACCTTCCCCTGACCCAATTGCCACCAGCAGTGTATTCAATGCAGCCTGATAGCTATGTGTGGCATAGTAAAAACTGGTGTCCGGCGTCAACTTGAACGGAAATTCTTTTAACCCAAAATGCTGTAGATACATAGTTAGCTACCTCCGGCTTTGGCTTGTCCGTATTGTTGTTGGCGCATACCTTCTAAACGTTGTTGCGCGCTCAGCATATCCTCAGACCAGCTTTGGTCGCCCTGCACCACAGTAGATTTCAATAAAATCACTAATTCAGATTTGCTAGATTGTTCGCTATGCTGACGGAAGGCTTTGCCCACGCCTTTGATATCACCCAAGCCCGGTACTTTGGATCCTGTTTTGGTGCTGCTCTCAGTCATCAAGCCGCCAATCGCAATCACGCTGCCATCGCGGGTGCGCACAATGCTATCTGTCTCGTTCACACTACTAGAAGGTAATGGCAAGTTGAATTGGTTTGTGCTGCCGCCCAAGGTGAATTGCTTGGTTACGGTAGTCACTTGGCTAATCGATGGGTGCATATGCAAGATGATGTTGTCATCTTTATCAATTTGCGGTGTTACGTCCAAAGAAATCCCAGAGAAGAACGGTTGCAATGTCACTTCTGGAATCGTCGTCGTCGCGCCCACAGAGGCTGTGGTGCTTTGTCTTACGCCAGTAATATAAAACTCATCGGTGCCGACTTTTAGTACAGCTTTTTGGTTATTAATGGTGGCGATTCTGGGGCTGGAAAGCACTTCCACATCGCCTTGTGTTTCTAAAAACTGCATCAGCGCAGCAAAATTTGCGCCTTGCAATGCCACGGCAAACAATGGGCCGCCAATCGCTGTAGTCGCGGCATTGGATAACACCCCTCCCACATCTGCACTTAATGTTCCAGAGGTTTGTGCACCGCTAGTACCAATGGAGGTATTGTTATTGATATTACCCACCAACCCGCGGCTACTACCACGGCTGCCAAACACAGACCAGTTCACCCCGCTTTGCGAGTCAGTATTCAATTCGACACGCAAAATCTTAGCTTCCAAAATCACTTGGCGCTCAATATTTACCTGCATCAAGCGTAAGAAAGATTCCACATTACGAATCTCTTTAGGCATTGCACGCACCATGATGACGCCGGATTGCAGATTCACCACCACTTTGCGTCCTGCTTCAGAACCGACTATCCCATTTAAAGACAAGCCCAAATCCGTCCAGAAATCATTGCTGGTATTGGTAGAAATGCTGCTAGAAATCAACGCCACTTGGTTGGTTTGACCTGGCGTAGAAGTGGTTGCAGTGGATGGATTTTGTGCAGCTGTGTTGCTGTTGGATGCGCCTAACGAACCAGAAGTCACTTGCGTATCGGACGAACCTTTACGTTGACCCACGATATAGTTGACTTGGAACACGCGTGTTTGCAGTGTTTGTGGCTCAATCATAATGCGTGTGCCATCCACTTTGTATTCGTAGCCGTACAAGTCACGCAACGCGTCCAAAGCTTCAAACACGGTTACATCTTTTAAATTCACCGAAACACTACCTGCCATATCTGGGTGCAACAACATGCTGTAACGCGTACCACTGACAATGCCCATTAGCACTTGCGCAGCCGGTGCGTTGTTCACCACCAAATCAAAACGTGGCTCTAATTTCTTGGCATTGCTTTTTGGCAGCTCTACTTTTAGCGGTGGCAATAAAGCTTCATTCACGGCCTCGGGGAGTGCGGCTGTGTTTTTTGTAGCAGCAGCTTCTTTTAAAGCAACCTGCATTTTGCTATTAAGTTGTCCGTTGTTTTGCGGCGCGTTGCTTGCGCACCCCGCCAGTAATAACATGGCCATCACGGCGCTTAATTTAAAATGTGTATTCATTGCTTCACCCATAGACTTTCTGCCTGTGCACGCATTTGCGTAGGTTGGCTTTCAGTTGATCGATTATTAGTCGTGCTTGTAGTGGTTGATGTTGTAGCGGCTACAGTTTTTACTTTGGCTTGACTGGATTTTTTGACTGGATAACCCATTACCAATACTTTGGTGGTGCCATCTTTTGCGCGCAACACCGCCTCATTGGCTGATAACTTTACTAATACCCATTGCTCATACGACTGACCCAGCATGACGGTATTACCGTTAATCATGGCGTATTTAGCAGTCGTGCCCAAGGTAATTGATTGCAACATAGGCGGCGGCACCACCTCAGGTAACTGACTTGCCGGCACTAAACCAGATTGCGATGCTGGCATGGTCGGATCGCGCAACACCTCAGCCATCGCCAACGGGGTATGGGCAGCATAAAAAAACAATAAATATGCAATTAGATACTTAGCCATGTTGCATCCAAACTTAAGGTATACACGGTGATCGTGAGCTCGTTTTCAGGGTAATTTTTTGCAATCAATACCGCTTTATCCCACAACACTTGTGATGACATATCTTGCAGCGCCTGCGCATAGCGCATGAGCTCCATATAGTTACCTGCCAAGGTAAATGTGATGTCGTGGCGATAAATCAATGGTGTTTTATATGTGCTTACTTTCCCAACCTCCGCTTGATTACCAGACACTTGATCATGGTTGTCACGGCTTAAAAAGTTCTCTGGCGGCATGGTTTTCATATCCACCAAGCGCAAACTCTGATGGTGTGCAATCAATTCTTTTAATAGCGCTGGCATTTGCGCTGGGTTCACTAACGTATCTTGTAAGGCAGACATTTCCGTTTGCTGTGCAAGAATTTTTGTTTTAAATTCCGCAATTTTCTGTGCATTTGTATCATCTACATTGAGTACTGGATGCTGCGCTAACTCTGTGATTTGTTGCTTCATCTCAGCCAATTGCGTGCCAGATTGTGTCATCTCGGTTTTAATCGCCTGCTGTTGGCTTTGTACTGGGGCTAGCAACACAGCATTCAATAGCGCATAAATAACGGCCAATCCTGCAAAAAACACCATCCAACGCTCCCGTGTGTTGAGCGCTGCCCATTTGTTGGTGATGGTCTGTTTTAAAGCATTCATGACGATTTCATTGCCTTCGTATTGTCTGTATTGGCACCAGAAGCGGTCGTTTCTCTCGCTGTATCTGGCAACGTTTCACTGGCTTGTAATTCAAACTCTACAAATGGCACAGTTGCAATTGGTTGCACTTGTGGCGCTTGCGAAGTATTCGTTGGCGTTGTGTTGGCAGACGTTATATTGGTCACCACTTCCGCCGGTTGCTGAATGCGCAAACCACTAAAGGTTTGACCTGCAAACACCGCCTCACGTCCAAGTTTATGCATGTAGTCAGGTAAGTTGGCTGCATCCATGCTGCGACCGCGTAACGACACCGCATGGTGCTTTTGGTCAATACTAAAGCCGGTGAGCCACAGCCCATCGGTGCTTTGTCGTGCCAAACCTAACATATAGCTCGCCAAGCCTTTTTCTTGGCTAGGCTTGCCTTGTTGCATCGCTTGCAATATTTGCGTTTGCACTTGGTGCTTTTCCTCTAATGTTTGTAACTCTGCAATCAGCGTCTGATTAGGCGCTTTGGGCGTACGTGCTGCTGTCATCTCTGCCAAAGTGGTTTGTACTTGCTGCAACTCGTTCGCCAGCTGATCTCTCGATACTTTGAGTGCTGATGTCTGCTGCGCTGCGAATACATACCAACCCAATAGCAACAAGGCCAATGCCCCGTATACCACTGTTATATTAAGCGTTGTTAAAAAATCCTTTTGCTTGATAAGAGCTGGATTTATGAGGTTAATCTGCTGACTCATGCTGCAACCTCCTCGCGCAAGGCCGCGCCTAAAGTGTGTAGTAACGCGGCTTGTGCTGTGGGTCCATCCACCTCTACCCCAGGCGCAAACTCAAAAATATCGCTTAATTCAAAGCTGCCCACTTGCGTATACAGTGCACTTTTGAGGTGTTGCAACAAAGCCTCGCGCTCTTCACAAGGCGCCACCAATAGCTTATTGACGGTGATAAACGGAAATTGCCTATCAAAGTTATCCAGTGAGCGTTGCAACTCTAGGGCAATACGCTCATGCGCTGCACCAGCACTTCTGTCTTCCTCAATCTCAATAAATCGGGTGTGGTACAACTCACCGCCTGACGTAAACGTGAGCAAGCCGCCGTTACGGCCAAAGCTCAATACTGCCAATCCGCGGTCTTTTTCTTCCAACAGAGCGGCGATATTGCGTTGAGTCGCCACACGCACATCAATCGCTTTCAAATTAATGTCAGCATCAGAAAAGGTGTTGCATAATTGCCCTATCAATTCATTTTTGGCTGCTACTGCATAGAGATAATCTTGCCTGTTTGGGTAGGCTGGGTCTTGTGGAATCTTCATGTAATCCACTGTGGCTTGCTCGACCGGAAAATCCACCATGTCTTTCAATTTCCATCGCAAGGCTTCTTTACGTTCTTGCTCGGGGACGTTGGGTGATTCCACCTGCAATAATTGGTAGTCTTTGGAATCCAACACAAACGTGCAGCGCGCATATTTAAGCTTGTGTTTTTTTGCTAAGGCTTGTGCATGCTTGGCTTCACGTATATTGCCTTCTTCCACCAGCGCAAGATTCACTAGCGGTTTCTCACCTTGGCGGCGCATCACTTGCGCCATGGTAGTGATATCACCAGAGGTGCGTATCGCCGTCCATGCTTGCTGCTTTTGTTGTTTAAACCATTGCATATCGTTGCCTTTTCAAGCTCTAAAAATTTTCACGTAAATAAATCACAGGACTTTTGTAAATACCAAAGGTGGCGCGCGCACTAGGATTACTGCTGCCAAACCAAGGCGTGGCTGCCGACTCCGCAGCGCTGGCAGAGGCACTATTACAGGTGCTACCTGCGGCTGCATTCAAATTCAAACTAAGTTCTACACTGCCGCTGTTACCAGCACCTGGTCTACTTAAATTCAAATTAGCTCTGCCATTGCTCATGCTGCCTGTGCCAGTCAGCTGAGTCTCACAGGCATTAAGGTTTGCGCGGTAATTGCGCATTTGAATAGTGTTGGCAGGAATAACGGTGCAACTGTCTAGCTGGTTGCGTTGGTAGGCGATGCCATTCCAATACTGGGCCTCTATCGGTACGCTTAATGGCAACAATTCAGAGCCATAGCTATTGGCGGCGAATAAACGACCAAAGCGGAAAGGGCTAGCGGGTGCCACTGCGCTTAGCGGCATGGTCACGCTATCTGCATCCACTGGCGCAGCACTGATAGTGAGGTTGGTCGGTGCAGTGGCAGCGCTAGGTCTGCTCACAATATGTCTAGCCACCACATTAGCAATGCCACTTGCCCAACTGCCAGTGGGCGCAGTTGCACTAGCGCTCAACACACTACCTGCTGGCAAAGTAGCTGCGGTAAAATTGAAATTAGCCCAAGTATTCACACCCAGCTTGGCATAGCTGCCGGTATAGTTTTGCGTAGTTGCATTGCTGGAATTTTGCGCGGCTAGAGTAAAGGCAGTGCTTAACCCATCTTGCCCAAAATAGGTAAACGCTGTGCTGCACGCAGGGGTATTGGCACCCGTGGTAATGGCAAAATGGTCTGGAATAAAGCGCCCAAAATATTGGGTATTGGCGTTATTACCAAAGCTGCAACCAACCCTCCCACCGCTGATATTAAAGCCCGTTGCACAATCGCCGTTTGCTGAATCTACTGATGTAAACGTATCATCGAATACACCATTGGTGAGCAATCTAAAATAGCCAACCTCGCTGTAGCTAAAAGCATTGCCCGTTGCGTTACCATTAGCAGCGTTTGCCGTAGAAAAGCTGCCACTGACAACTCCGTTCTGCACAGCACCTGCATGAGCAGCCACTCTGGCGTTATCAATTTCCGGTGTGCCGTTATAACCCAGAATATTGGTATTGGCAGCGAGGCTAAAATTCGCCCCTGCACGTATGCGTGGTGTGGCAGTTGTATTCGCTCCAGCCGCATCTGCATCGGCACTGCCTGCTGAAGTGACGGTAAAGCTAGATGGGCGCACTGCAAATTGATCAGAGGAGCATCCGGATACTGCCACATTGCTATCACGTACCCGACAGCGTAATTTGCGATATGCGCGATTGAGAGTAATACTGGTTGGCAAGGTGACACGCCCAGCGTTGCCAGAGGTAAACGTTATATTCTGACTGGTCACTGGCCCACTATATGCACTGCATGCTGGTTGCGGGGTTGCGCTGTCATCAAACAACTCTACAGTGACGCCAGAACTTGCGGTATAACTGCTGGCTTGTGACCCATCACTTTGCAACGCCACCACATCAAACGCAAAACCAGCACCTGTGACTTTGGTATAGAGTGGGTTTCGAGCAGATGGATTACTGGTTAAATTCTGATAGGCCAAACCACTTTCTAAACATTCAAAACTGCTCACACAAGCCTGATTGGTGATGGTATAGGTACAACTAGTCGTGTTGTTGCTGGTATTCCAGCAGCGCGTTCCATTCAGCGGTGTCGTGGTGAGCCCGTTACTTGAAAGCGTAAAAGTGCCTGCGCCAGAACCAGTTAGCGTCACATTAGTAATGGGTGAGCCAGAACCCACGGTAAAAGGATCTGGATTTTCGCTAATGGCAGGCGCCCCTGGCGTGGTACGTATACTGCCAGACAAACTGCCTGTGCTAACGATATTGGCGGCCGGACAAGGCACAGTAGAGACTGTGCATGCGAGCACTTGCACAGGGGTAGGACACAAATTAGCCGTGCCTGGATGACGTATTTCCAAATGATCATACGGCGGCACCGCAGGTGAACCCACCACAAAATCATAGCTAAACGTATAGGTGCCAGGCGCAGTAAAATTGTACTGAATACCCACCCCTGTATCTTGGAATGCCGTACTAATGGCATTACTCATATTGGCAGATTGCAGTATGGAGCAATTCACCCCACCATTAATCCAGAAACTGCTCCAACCGTTTGCGCAATAATTGGAAAAAGTCATGCCACTGCGCTCACGGAATGACTCCACAATGCTGACACCGTTGGGGATAGCAGTACTAGATGGACAAGAGGTACCAGATGCAGGCGGATAAGTCCCCACCACTTGCTTGCCATTGTTATCCACATAGCGCAGGCCACACCCATTATCGCTACCACCCAAATAAGTATCCACCACATGGTAATACCTAACTGGGTTAGCCGCACTCACCGCATACAACGGTGGAATCACCAGCGTCACTTCAGCTGTAATAAAATCAAATGGATTGGTGTATTTCCACACCACCGTCACTTGAGGACCTAAAGTAATTCCAAAATTACTTGTGGCTGTTTGTTGATCGCCCACTGAAGATGGATTGGGTGGCGATACTGCAGAAATGGTCGCGTTATTGTACATGCCACCAGTAGTAGCAAAGGTGGTCACATTGTGGTCTGGCCCATAAACACGCCCATTGGCTCTTAAAAAAATGCCGTTGTCCAAATTGGTGCTGGGCGGCAGGGCATTCGGTGCATACACCTGCCCCGTATTGTTTAATCGGCGTACTTGTAACTGCGTGTTATCGTTAATATAGAAATGCAGACCGTTGGTAGCATTGGTGCCACCCGTGCTATTAAACTCTACTGTTGCAGCCAAAGCCGGTTGGTATGCGCAAAACAACACTGCCAGCATCAGCCAGCAGGCAAAGCGACGCACTGGTGTAGGATCACCGATGCGTCTATTCAGCCAATGTTGCAGTTGCCTTGTTTGCAAAGTAGTACACCCAATCTTGGTAGATTGGGCGATTATGCGACGAAGTGCTGCGAATTAAAGCTTAAAACAAAGGGGGGAATTTGCCGTAAATCTTGCCTCAGGCGCACTGATACGGCGTTGCGGCATCGGTACCACGACATTTGCTGAGCGTCACCTGCACTTGGCGTTCAATATACCCTGCTGTGCCCGCAGCCCCAAAAGTGGCAGTGGCGACAATATCGTACATGGCAATGGTATGGTCAGTATCCTGCTCATAAAAATCAGGATGGCGGGTGCAACTGACGGATACGGAAAAACCCTCGATGGCTAATACTGTTGGGCTGGCAGGGCAATTTGCCAAATTAGCAGTACCGGGTGCCAGCACTTGATAGGCCGCCCACTCCACCCCTGCTCTGGCCATTTGATAAGCACGCGCACCTTGCACATCTTGCGTCGAAGTCGCTTGCTGCAAGGTGTTGATATTCACGGCATAAGCACCCAGCCCAGCCAAAATCACCACCAAGAAAATAGCGGCAGGGAGTAAAAAGCCTTTTTGATATGTTGCAGAACATCTGGCCTGATTGACACGCAGGCGCAGCGGAGCACCGAAGACAGTACACTTAGTACGGCGAGGTGCGACAACAAAGGCTGCGCTTAAATCAGGATGGACGAATTTCATGGCGAGTTCACTATATTGATTTGCTGCATCAAATTCACCCTCGCCGCATCCTGCGTGAGCCCCAGATAAATCAGCACGATGCCACTACGCTGTAACGCACCAGGGATATATTGCATTTGGCAGCTGGACACATTAGCAGCAATTTGACGCCCGGTAGCTAAAGCATTTAAAGCGCCTATGCTGGCAGGTTGTGCGCTTTGAATGGCATAGCCGCTGTACATCATCAATCGACGGTTCGTAAGGTCACAAGCAAATGTGGTGGCAGTGGCGACCACATAAAAACGGCTAGAGGGTGAAGGTTGCGGAAACTGCCCACCACTAAAGGCCAAACTGCTGAGTGAGCCACTCGTGCTGAGCACACGACGATTACTGCCCTCGTAAGCATCTGCGCCAGTCACCCCCAAGTTATAAATCACCAACTGGCTTCCGCCATTGATACTTACTGGCGCACCCAATACATCAAAACTATCGGCACTGAGTGAAAAATCTAATGGATTATCGGCTGCATTATTGCCTACCTCCGCGCGGTAACGTCCAGCCGCGGTCACTGGAATAAACTCGACAAAGCTATCGGCTCCGTTGGTGGTAGCGCGCACACTATTGGGCAGCGCGTTACGCATCTCACGCGTGATACGGCGCAATGCGGTATCAGCACGGTCTGTTAAGTTGGCGTAGTTCTCCACATCAAAATACGCCTGTGTCGGATTGCGGATAAAGGTGGCAGCACCGGCCGCCAAAATACCGACCACTGTGATGACAACAACCAGCTCTACAATGGTAAAGCCGCTAATTGCATGTCGCTTGAGGCTAGATAGTGGGTGCATAACGTACCCTATATCCCACCAACGCCACTTGGGTATTGGCTGGCCCAGTGACACTCACCGTTATTTTTAATACTGCATCAGCGGGCAACCCAGCAAAAGGCGCCACACCGCCCGCTCGCGCCACACTGACATTGGCTGCATAACCATTTAAATTGGCCAAGGGTGTGGTGTCGCCGGGCATACAGATGCCTGCACACCCTGCACCGGGCATGGCAAAGCCACCATAATCGGCCACATTATCAAATGGGTCCGCACTGCTGTAACGGCTCTCACTACTTGGCGTTGGCACATTGAGCGTACCACCGCCTTTGTCTTGCGAGTTAGTACAATCAGCTACGGTCACGGCTGTGGATGCATTTGCGTCATCTGGATCGCATAGGGTAAAAGGTTGTTGGGTGATTTCAAGCAATAGCGATTCAGAAATGGATAGCGCCTGCTTGCGCACCAGTGGGTCTGCACTATTGCGGTTGGTGACTTCAAGCACTTTAAGCACACCAGCCAGTGCCGCGCCTACAATCACAATAAAGACAATCAGCTCAATCAGGGTGACCCCTGATTGACGTCGTATATGCTTGAATAGATTAGCGGACATAGCCAGTTTCCGCCTCAACCACAATCGTTCGTGGGCTTTCACTCAAATCCATTGCATTTTGTACACTATACGTTGCGTTAGCATTTGGCACTGGCCTGCCTAAACCATCAAACCCTAAGGTGGCTTGCGTAGTGCCTAACGTTACACTGGCAGGGAGTGTTTTACTGTAAGCCGCTTGTGTGGCTGGGTCTATCACTGCACTGCTGCAACTACTGTTATACCCTAAGCAAATAGCACGCGTCGCGGTATTTAAATTCAAATATACCACACGTCGCTGCGCCACTGCTGTCTTTTGCGCATAACGCAAGGCGGCCAACAATGTGCCTTGCGCACCTCGCGTTTCAAAGGTTGCATTACCAATAAACTTTGGCCCTGCTACCGCTGCCAATAAGCCAATAATTGTGATAACTGCAATCAGCTCAACAATCGTAAAGCCGCGCTGTATGCGCTTTAGCGCAAACCCTGTTTGTTGTGTTGAGCAAGGTTGCAGCACACGCATACGCATCTTTCCATTTGTTGAATTTAGCAACCAGATGTGACTGGCTGCGCGACTAAGCCTGTGCTGCCGTCATAAGCCACTTGGCAATTTGCGCCGCCACCATTCGTTGGTCTAAATGTCACTGCTGTTGCTGTAGTGTAATCCACTGCAAAACCTTCAGTGGATTGCAATGCAGCACCAATCCCAGCGGCTGTGCCAGCAGGAATACCAGTACCGGCTGCCACGGTCACAGTGGAGTTATCTTGCATGGTGACAGTGGTAGCAGCAGTGTTGCCAGCCGCATAATATTTGGCTTGTACAAGTGAAACGGCTGAGCGTAATGCACCCGTGACACCATTCACCGAAGCCACTCTGGCCTCAGTACTTACATTGATAAATTTAGGTAAAGCAGTCGCTGCCAAAATCCCCAGCACCACGATCACTACAATTAACTCAACTAATGTAAAACCTGACTGTGTATTGCTTGAAAACTGTTTCATGTTATTGCTCCTTATTGATTTCAAATGTAAATATTCACTACCCTACTCAACGCAAAACTGTATTAACACCCTGTGGTTACCACCGCCGTAATCACTGGCGCAGCATTGGCAGCCGCTGGCTCGGTGTAGGTAAACTGGCAGTTGCCTGGGGTGGTCGCCCCTTGAATTTGGAAGGTCGCTTGGGTGCCAGTGGCGCTATAGTTGTAACCATCCGCATTCAACTCCGCTAGGCTTGGGTTAAAACTGGTGGATAATCCGGCTGCGGATAGCAAGCCAGGTGTACCAATGGCCGTTACATCTGGGTAACCAAATACCATGCGCACAATCCCGCCTTCGGTACATAAGGTACCTGCCGCACCGTTTAGGTTGTTAGCAGTGCCACCACCCCCAGCGCAAGCCACTGGATCTGCCACATTATTCTTAGCCAATACGGTTGCATGCGTCAGCGCAGATGCGGTTGCCACTGCCCCACGCGCTGCGTTCAGCTTGGCAATGCGAGCATCACGCTGCAAGCTGGTAAATCTGGGTAGCGCCAATGCTGATAACGTGGCCAAAATCACAATCACCACAATCAGCTCAATCAGCGTAAAGCCTTTAATAGGTTTCATTTTTCATACTCCTTAATTTAATAAACCGTTCACTTGTCTTTCACATCGTCACGTGCGTTCTACACGCTTTATCTTTCACTTTGCCCAACCGTGCCTTTGTAGCGTCATCGTTAGGGGCAACTTGTTGATGCACCCAAGCCTCCAATGCTTTTGCGCATTGGCGCTCTAAATCGGCACGTTGGTTTGCCTGCTGAATCTCAGCATTCAACGCCGAAGCGTAAACCCACAACAGCACCATCCCAATGCAGAAACCCAACACACCTATCACACCCACCATGCGGGCAGTGCGATTGACAGGATGACTCCAGACAACACTTAAATCACGCATCATTTATGCAAGGCCACTTTGCCTAAATCCCACACCGGCAAGAAAATACCCAGGGCCAGAATCAAGACCATTACCCCTAAAAACACAATCAAAATTGGCTCAATTTGTGCGCCTAAGGTTTTGATTTCATATTCCATATCGCGCTGATACATATCAGCAATCTCTTGCATCAAATCGTCCAATGCACCCGATTCTTCGCCTACCGCAATCATCTGCAACACCAGCGGATTAAACACCCCAGCGTTATTGGCGGTGCGCAAAATGCTCTCACCACGCTCAATGCCCGCGCGCATGCCATCCACTTTCTTGGCGATAAATTCGTTATCGACGGTTTGTGCCACTAACTTTAATGCGTTGGTAATGGGCACCCCGCTTTTGCTCGCCAAGGCAAAGCTTCTAGCAAAGCGCGCCATGGTGCCTTTTTGCACAATTTTTCCAGCAATGGGGATAGATAATTTAAAGGTATCCCACTTATAGCGACCTTCTACAGTGGAGATATAACGCTTAAACATAAAGCCAATGCCCACCACAGCCGCTATCATCAAAGGCCAATATGCCAACATAAAATTAGAAAAACCCAACAAAATACGGGTGAGCAACGGCAGTTCTGCATGCATGCTGTCAAACACTTTGGCAAACGATGGAATGACAAAAATGTTGATGACCACAATGGCTACGGCCATGGCAATCAACACAAAAGTGGGGTATCGCAAGGCCGCCTTAATCTGGCCATGCATAAAGCGTTCAAATTCTAAGTGGTTGAATAACCTTAAGAAGATATTGTCCATCATGCCGGTGGTTTCACCCACGCGCACCATGCTGACATAAAAGCTATCAAACACTTTCGGGTGCTCTGCCATCGCTGTAGAGAGCTCGCGTCCGCCATCCAAACTTTGGCGCAACTCACCCACGACTTGCGCCATACGCGGATTTTTAGTGGAGGCTTGCAAGCCGCCCAGCGCATGCATAATCGGGATACCGGCTTTCAGCAAGGTATACATTTGTCGGCTGAACAACATAATGTCCAGCGAGGTGATTTTTTCCTCAAACAAGCTAGGCAAGGTCCCTTTGACTTCAGAAGTCTTTTGAGACTGCTCTATCGCTATCGGTGTGATATTGCTGGTCAGTAGCAAGTTAGCAATAGCATTGGTGTCAGCGGCTTCTAGCACCCCTGTCACTTGTGCGCCGTTGGCATCACGCCCTCTGTAGGTATAGGCTGGCATCTGCGTTAGCTATCAAACTGATTATTGATGCGCATGATTTCAGCTACGGTGGTACGCTGTTCTAACGCTAGTTGAATCGATTGGCTACGAAGGGATCTACCCTGCATGCGTGTTCTGGCTTTTTGAATAAAGGTATTGGTATCTTGATGATTGGCGGCTTCTACCAATTCATCGTTCATCTCCAATAACTCATACACCCCCACGCGTCCTTGATAGCCAGTTTGGTTGCAGTGGCTACACCCCTTGCCATGCACAAAACTTTGTGTTGGTGCGCTGTTACCCAGCTCCTGTTTTAACCATAATTGTTCGTTAGGCGTAGGTGTATAGGGTTGCTTGCAATGTTCACACACGGTTCGCACCAAACGTTGCGCAATCACGCCCAGCAATGACATCGCCACCATAAAGCGTGGCGCGCCCATGTCTATCAATCTTATGGGGGCGGTGGTGGCATCATTGGTATGCAAGGTGGATAACACCAAGTGACCAGTCATCGCGGCGCGTAAACCAGTTTGCGCCGTAGGCTCATCACGCATCTCGCCCACCAGAATAATGTCAGGGTCTTGGCGCAAGGTGGTACGTAACACCCGTGCAAAATCCAGATCAATTTTCTCATTCACCTGCACTTGGTTAATGCCAGGCAGGCGATACTCCACGGGGTCTTCTACCGTAATAATTTTGTTGGCGTGTGAATTCAATTCATTGAGCGCGGCATACAACGTGGTGGTTTTACCGCTACCGGTGGGCCCAGTCACCAACACCATGCCACTGGGTCGATGAATCAATTTTCTAAAGCGTTCCAGCATATCGGCTGGCATGCCCAATTTGTCTAGCGAGAAATTACCCGCGTTTTGAATCAGCAAACGCATCACCACTGATTCACCATACTGCGTCGGCATGGTGGAAATACGAATATCCACCGGTACTGATTTCACCTTAATACCAAAACGGCCATCTTGCGGTAACCGTTTTTCAGAAATATCCAAACCAGACATCAATTTCAAACGCAACACCAAGGCGGTGGCAATTTTCATATCTGCTTGGGTTTGCAGATGCATTACGCCATCAATGCGAAAGCGAATATGCAACTTATGTTCTTGTGGCTCAATATGAATATCCGATGCACGCACCTGCACGGCATCGTCAAAAATGGTCTGCAATAATTTAACGACTGGCGCTTCTTCCGCACTATCGTTCGTTGCCAAACTCACAAAATCTAAGCTGTTATCACCTAAATCTTGTTGCAACTCCATCGCCAGATTAGAAATCTCATCGGTCAGGCGGTACGTTCTATCCACCACCTGCAGCAACATACTTTCTTGCACCACAGCCAGCTCGATATCGCGCTTGAGTAAGCGCACCAGCTCATCGTAGGCAAACAAGTCAGATGGGTCAGCCATCCCTACAAAATAAGTGCTACCGCGGTCTTCCAACACTACCGCGCGGAACCGACGTGCTTGCGCCTCTGGCAGTTTTTGCACCTCGTGCGATTTCACATCAAACTGACTTAAATCGATAAACGGAATATTGAGCTGTCGTGCCAATGCCTCTGAAATTTGCTTCTCGGTCACAAAGCCACTGTCGATAAACACACGACCTAATTTGCGCCCTGTCCGCTTTTGCTCCACGAGCGCTTGTTCCAATTGCTCAGGCGAAAGCAAATTCTGTTGTATCAGAATCTCACCCAGCCTAATTTTTTCAGGACGCGCCATAATCCACCCAATAGTTGTTCACTCTGAATTATCATAACGCCCTGACCACCATGTTAATTTCAAGAACAAAGGGCTGAATGTGTTTCATATTGTGTTGTTTGAACCCGAAATCCCGCCCAACACGGGCAATATCATTCGGCTATGTGCTAACACCGGCGCGCAGTTGCATTTGGTCAAACCGCTAGGGTTTAGTCTAGAAGACAAGCAGTTGAAACGCGCGGGTTTGGATTATCACGAGTACGCCAACCTGCAAGTGCATGAAAATTGGCAAGCTTGCAAACAGGCATTAGCTGGAAAACGCATGTTTGCACTCACCACCAAAGGCAGTACCCGACATACCGATTTAAGCTTTCAAGCTGGAGATGTATTTGTGTTTGGCCCAGAAACGCGGGGCTTACCGCAAGAAATCAGAGATGAGTTTTTACCTGAGCATCGCGTACGCTTACCGATGTTGCCGGATAGCCGTAGCCTCAATTTATCCAACTCCGCTGCCATTTTGTTATATGAGGCTTGGCGACAGATTGATTTTCTGAATGGCCTATAAGGACTAAGTAAAGCCATTGATTTTTTTGAAGAAATTCGATATTGTTACTAGCCGTTTACATTTTATTAATTCATGATGCAACTTTTCTTACTTGGTGGACTCTTTTTTTGTGTAGCGTACTATTGGTATGCCATGCGTGAATCCGAACGCCGTCTAAAAAAGCTACTAGAGAGCTCAGAAGTTGCCTTGGCCAAGCCTAGCTATCGCTGTGTCAAGATTGAGACTGGGGCATCTGCATGTCAACACGTACAAGCTCTGGTCGCCAAGCCTATTTTGGTAGACGACGCACCGAGATTACCTGTGTTGGGTTGCAATGTTGCACAATGTGATTGTAAATTTACAAGGTATGATGATAGACGCTCTGGGCAAGACCGTCGCATGGGCACCGCCGAAGCGGCCGCCAATGCAAAAATTTACGCCAACAAACGAATTCGCAGAGACCGTCGCAGAGCCTCCATACAGCACTTCCTAAAAGGTTCTACAAGCGACTATAGCCGTATTGCCTAAGGTTGCATTCATACGGTGCTGCCAACCAACACCGTATTAGCGTTTAAATACTTTCCGGCTTTTGCTCACGCCCCAGCAAGTCCATCACTGCATCCCGGGCTGATTTTCCATGCGTAAGCGCTTGATTCACTTCATAGGTGATAGGCATATCCACCCCAATCTGCTCAGCTCTGCGCATCACTTCGCGCGCAGTATTTACGCCTTCGGCCACATGACCTAACCCTTTTAATATTTCTTCCAGCGCTTTGCCAGTGGCTAGTTGCAAGCCAACTTCACGGTTTCTAGAGTACTGTCCGGTACAGGTTAAAATCAAATCCCCTGCTCCCGCCAAACCCATAAAGGTCTCTGTCTTCGCCCCTAACGCCACACCAAAACGGGTGATTTCAGCCAAGCCACGTGTAATCATGGCTGCACGAGCATTGTTACCAAAACCCATGCCGTCGGAAATCCCAGCGGCAATCGCCATCACGTTTTTAACTGCCCCGCCTACAGAAACACCGACCACATCGGTACTGTTATAAACGCGCAAACAACCACCATGTATCACATTGGCTGCGTATTGAGCAAACTCTGCATCATTTGCAGCCAGCGTCACCGCGGTAGGCAAACCACGCACCAACTCTGCAGCAAAACTTGGCCCAGATAACACACCCCATTGGCGGTCATGGCCTAATTCTTCTTGTGCCACTTCAAATGGCAACTTTGCAGTTTGTGGTTCTAGCCCTTTATGCGCCCAAATGATGGGTTGGGTTGAATTGAGTTGTAATAAATCTTTGAGAATTTGGCGAAAGCCGGCAGTGGGCACCACCGATAAGATCATATCCGCGCCATCAATGGCTGCGGCCAGACTGTCTTCTACTTGTAAACGGTCATTAAATCTAAAATCACCCAAATAAAGTGGGTTTGCCCGCGCTTTGCGCATGCCGGAGACATGGCCAGAATTGCGAGCCCACAAAGTGACCTCATGTTGTTGACTGATGTGCATCGCGAGTGCAGTACCCCATGCACCAGCCCCTAGTACCGCAACCTTAGTCATGGATAACACTCACTGAATTGTTACTGAAAAACGGAGCTGTTGTGTGCATACTCAGCCTTGAATCAAATGCCCCATAGCGCACTGCTGCGCACAAACCCTGACAAACCATCTCGATGTTTGACCTTGATCCAGCCGCTTTTAGCGGTGGTGGAAAGTACTTCTACTACGACATCTTTTTCAAAGGTGGCGACCAGTGCCGCACTCTCTTCTTCCGCTTGCTTGAGTTCTGCTTTGTCACTCACAATAAGCGCCATCCGTTTGTTGCTTAATTGTTTACTTTGCACCCAGCTCAAGGTGCCAAAATGGTCGCGGATTTTAATCCACTCACCCAAATTCACAATCACCTCTACTGGATAACCACTGCCAATGAGATGTAGCTTTTTGGCTTCGACTGATGGCGCATCATATAAGATGGCTTTGCTGGCAGCAACCGAACGAAACTCCAACGCATGCCCAGCGCAAGCCATCAGCAAGCCCAGAGAAACTAGGCCCACTTGGATGGCGTAAATTAATTTAGTTTGCTTGCGCATCTGGCGCTTGTTTTTGTTGCATATACAATGCTTCAAAATTAATCGGATTCAGCAATACCGGTGCAAAGCCAGCGCGTGTCACCATATCGGAAACAGCCTCACGTGCGTAAGGGAACAGAATATTAGGGCATGCGACCGCTAACACTGGCTCCAGATTTTCTTCTGGCATGTTGCGGATAACAAAAATACCCGCTTGGGCTACTTCTACTAAAAAGGCCGTTTTATCACCTACTTTAGCAGTCACGGTGACTTTGATAGATACATCAAAAATACCTTCTTCTAATTTTTGCGCGGCATTAGCCAGTTCAACGCTCACTTGTGGCGCTGTGCGGTCTGTAAAAATCTGTGGTGCATTGGGCACCTCGATGGATGCGTCTTTGATATACAGCTTTTCAATCCCAAACGCTGGTTGATCATTGATTGCCGCTTGGTTTGCGTTGTCTTCTTTTGCCATGTCTATTCCTGAGGTTAAATGCTTGAGATGCACATCTCAAGCTGAGTTCTTCATTGGATTACAAAAATTGATGCGTAACTAAATAAAAGTGTGCCGTATTTTAACGTTTAATCTATGACAAAACTATTAAAATTTAAGCAGTTAATAAGGGATCCAAGCCCCCGGCCAAATCCAATGCGCGCAAATCATCAAAGCCGCCAATATGACGCTCATCGATATAAATCTGCGGCACGGTGCGGCGACCGGTCTTCTCCATCATTTCCTGCTTACGCTCTGGCTGCAAATCAATGCGGATTTTCTCAATCTCTTCTACGCCTTTACTACGTAGCAAACGCTCTGCATTGATGCAATAGGGGCAAACTGCACTGGTGTACATTAAAATCTTCGGCATACTTAACTATCTCAATCGGGGAATTAAACGGTTTTGACGACAGGCAATTTAGCTTCTTGCCAAGCAACCAGCCCACCTTGCAATTGATGCAGCTTGGTAAACTGCTGGGCACGCAAGATAGTACAAGCCGTTTTTGCTCGCATGCCTTTTTGACAATGCACCAGCACTGGCTTCTCTTTAAATTTTTCAATTTCCTTGAGTCGATTGGGTAGCTCAGCCAACGGAATATGTTTAGCACCTTGAATATGCCCAGCCTCAAACTCGGCAGCATCTCGCACATCTAAAACCAGCGGTTTGTTACGGCTCATCAACATCACGGCTTCTGTGGGAGAAATATTTGCCACGCCCGCAGCGCCGCGATTGAGCATGGGCCACAATAAAGTGATGCCGGAACCAATTGCCAGACCAATGAGCAATGCGTTTTCTTTAATAAAATCCAATCTGCTTCCTTTACGAGAGTTTAAACGACATATGGTGGCAATCAGCACCTTTTCAAGGAAAATTCGCCAATCTACCAGCATATATTATGCGGATGACACAGCTAGCCATTATAATAGAAACGAACCGTTACAGATGAGATTACCGCATGCAAACCACGCCCGTGATATTACTGATTTTGGATGGCTTTGGTCATAGTGAGCAATGGGAAAACAACGCAGTTGCACAGGCCAATACGCCAAACTTAGACGCATTGAAACAAACATTTCCCAATACTTTCATCAATGCGTCGGAGCATTATGTTGGGTTACCCGATGGTCAAATGGGCAATTCAGAAGTGGGCCATCTTAATATCGGTGCGGGCCGCATTGTATTTCAAGATTTTGAACGCATTAACAATAGCATCAGTAGCGGCGAATTCTTTCAGTTGCCTGCACTGGTCAACGCAATCAACACACTTAAAGCGCAAGACAAGGCCTTACATATTTTTGGGCTACTGTCCGATGGTGGTGTACACAGCCATCAAAGCCATATTCACGCCATGCTGGACATGGCAGCCCAACACGGGCTTAACAAGGTCTATGTGCATGCATTTTTAGATGGTCGTGATACGCCGCCCGTGAGCGCAAAACCCTACCTAGCCGCTTTAGAAGCGCATATCCAATCGATTGGGATGGGTAGGATTGCCTCCATTAGTGGTCGTTTTTACAGCATGGACAGAGACAAACGCTGGGAACGTGTCTCCCCCGCTTACCATATGCTGGTAGAGGGTGAGGCCGAATTTACAGCCGCGAGTGCGTTGGAGGCATTAGAACAAGCGTATGCGCGCGGCGAGACCGATGAGTTTGTTAAATGCACAGTGATTCATGACGCCAATCAACCCGCCATTACCATGCAAGATGGTGATTGTGTGGTGTACATGAATTTTAGAAGTGACCGCGCGCGTCAAATGACAGATGCATTACTCAACCCTAACTTCAGTGGGTTTGCGCGTAAGCGTGTACCGTCACTTTCACACTACTTTACTCTGACACAATATGATCAGAACCAAACCAAAGCAGAACCTATTTTTGCCCCCTTTAGTGTGCCCAACACGTTTGGCGAATACGTGTCGCAGCTAGGCTTGAATCAACTACGCATTGCCGAAACAGAAAAATACCCACATGTGACTTTTTTCTTTAATGGTGGGGAAGAGACGGTATACAAAGGGGAGGACCGCATCATGGTTGCATCTCCCAAAGTGGCTACCTATGATTTACAACCAGAAATGAGTGCGCCAGAAGTGACAGACAAACTGGTGGAAGCCATTTTATCTAAGCGCTATCAGGCCGTGATTTGTAATTATGCCAATGGTGATATGGTGGGCCATACCGGCAACCTGCAAGCCGCCATCAAGGCAGTAGAAACGCTCGATGCCTGCTTAGGTCGTGTGGTGGCTGCGGCACAAGCCACAGGCGCGGAAGTGATTATCACAGCTGACCACGGCAATGCAGAGATGATGTATGACCCCACTGCACATCAAGCACATACCCAGCACACCACCAATCTGGTGCCTTTGATTTACGTGGGTCGCCCAGCATCACTCTCCAGTTCTGGCGCGCTCTCTGATATTGCCCCGACGTTATTACAGCTGATGGGCATTCCGCAACCAAAAGAAATGACAGGCAAAAGTCTAGTGCATTTTAATGCGTAAGGCATCCATCACGCATGCGCCTCAAACGCTTATTTAGATATGCTTGGCTGTTGCTGGGATTGCTTGCAACTAATGTTGCAATTGCAGCCAAGCAAGAGGATGCAGCCAAAGCCGATTTAAAAGACGTTCACAAAAAAATTGAGCATCTAAAAAAAGAGTTAGATGCCTCGACCGATGCGCATAAAGATGCTGCCGATGCACTGAAAGCATCTGAAACAGCCATTAGCAAGGCCCAAAAAAAGTTGCACGAAATCAACCTTAAGCAGCAGCAAAATAATGTAGCGCTTACGCGACTAAAACAACAATCACTCAAGATTGGTGACTCTTTAAACCAACAGCAGCAGCAACTCAGCAAACTACTCTATCAGCAATATGTGCATGGTAACCAAAGTTATACGCAACTCATGTTGGAAAATAAAGACCCAAGCAATATAGCCCGAGATTTAAAGTATTTTGCGTATATAGCCAAAGCACGCAGTGAATTGATTGCAGACATGCAAGGCAACTTGAATAAAATAGAAACACTCAATGAAGAGACTGCTTCTAAATTAGCTGAAGTGGCTAAGCTTAAAGCCAAACAAGAAGAAGAAAGAAAAGCACTGCTTAAACAAAAGCAAGAAAAAGCGAAAGTGGTGAAATCACTTTCACAAAAAATTGCAGCGCAACGTCATGAAATTAACAAGCTTAAACGTGACGAAAAAAATCTGTCTAGTCTTGTCACTCGATTAGCCAAAGCTGCTGCAGACAAAAAGAAGAAACGTTTAGCGCAGCAAAAAGCTAAACCCAAACCAAAAAAACAAACATCGCAGCCTCGAGCAACTAAACAGCCGGATAACCAAGTGATTGCCAGAAATGACACGTTGCCGGACAACGATGTCGACGGCATACGTTTTGCCAGCTTACGTGGCAAATTACGTTTGCCGGTACGTGGTGAGGTGAGCAATCGGTTTGGGGCTTTGCGCGCCGATACGGGTGTGAGTTGGAAAGGCTTATTTATTAAAGCTGGTGAAGGCAATGCCGTAAAATCAATTGCGAGTGGTCAGGTAGTGTTTGCAGACTGGATGCGCGGCTTTGGCAACCTGATTATTGTGGACCACGGCAGCGGCTACATGAGTTTATATGGCAACAACCAAGCACTGCTAAAAAATGTGGGGGACAACGTCAGCGGTGGCGACACCATTGCCGCTGTGGGCAATAGCGGAGGCAACGAGAGTAACGGCCTGTACTATGAACTACGCAAAAATAGCGTACCATTCGACCCACTCAGCTGGAGCAGTTTGCGTTAACACTGCTGACTAGGCATGACACATGTAGTGTTAGCCTTGCAAAATACCCCAAAAAAAAGCGCACCTGAATAAGGTGCGCTTTTTATTTGCCTGATGGCAATATAAAACTTAGCTACCTTCAGCTGGTGCATCAGCTGGGGCTGCCTCTGCAGGTGCTGGCTCAACCGGCGCAGCTAACTCTTCTGGGCTCAAGGTAATACCTGGCACGCGCTCTTCTGCTGTTGGCTCATAACCGCCCGCTGTCGGCGCTGGTGCTGGCTCTGCCGCTGGCGCTGCTTCAGCTGCTGGTGCTGTCTCTGCGGCCGGAGCCTCAACTGCAGGCGCTTCTTCTGCCTTCTCGCCACAAGCAGTGAGTAAAAGCGTAGCCAAAAGTGCAGACATTAATAGTGATGATGTGAATTTCATAAACCCTCCAAAATAATAATAATTACTAATGTTTATTTGTATTACAAATACATAACTAAACTAGTTAGCGCAATCACACAATATAACCTTAACAAAAACCAGCACAAATGAAAAGACATCTTGGCAATCAAGCAGTTGCATTTAAGCTTTGCTGAAAATTACGTGCAATCATAGCACCTGTTGCATAAGCTTGAAGTTCATATTGACTGCGATGATACCCGAAGCGACATGACCATAGATAACTAAACACGGTCATACCATGCAAAAATTGTGACACATGTACAAGCTCGTGCCCTAACAAAGCAACACCTTGCTGCGTGTTGGCTTGATACGCGCCAGCGCGTATATAAACGCGATGTCCTAATACGACCGCGCACATGTTGCGCCTTAACCAGAAAGGCACATATCCATCCACAATTCTGGCTTGGTCAATCACTTGTGTTGCAAAATAAGGCTTAAATTGTGCGCGTTCAGATGCACTTAAAGGCCGCCCTTGCTTAAATGTAGGCGCTAAGATCATTCACCAATCATATGCATTAGAATTCGGCGTGTGGCTGATAAGTGGCGGTGCTCAAACAAAAAAATACCTTGCCACTGGCCCAATGCTAACTTGCCTTCAATCAGTGGAATCGACAGACTGGTTTGCGTGAGCGCAGCGCGCACATGCGCAGGCATATCATCTGGCCCCTCCACTGTATGGATAAACAAATCATCGCCATCTGGCACTAGGCGATTAAAAAAAGCTTCCATATCGACGAGCACATCGCTATCGTAATTCTCATTAATCAACAAGCTGGCTGAAGTATGCTGAATATATAGCGTCAGCAGGCCGGTAGATACCCCTTGTGTATTTGCCCATTGCAATACTTGCGGGGTGATATCGTATAACTTTCGACCCAGCGCTTTGACTTGCAATACTTGTGTCATTTGTTGCATATAAACTTATCCAAACCATTATTAATGAGAGTATTTTAGAGGATTTTTCGATTGCAAATAAAAACGATTACTGCATGAGGTAGAATAAAAATAGAGAATGCTTCACGATGCATGCTATCAAAGGGATATCCACTTAGATATTGGTGTGCATACAATACTCGCACTCTACATAACATCAATAAAAATAAGTAGCACCTTGAGGAGCAGTGATTCATGCATGTGCAAGCACTAAATATATTAGTGGTTGAGGACGACCGTTTTCAACGCACGATTGTAGTAGAAATGTTACGCGCGCTAGGCTTACAGAACATCACTGAAGTCGCCAATGGTCAAGAAGCCTTAGACATTTTACGCAACCCCACCCCACCGAAGATAGACCTCATTTTTTCTGACCTGAGAATGCCGGGTATGGATGGCATGGAGTTTCTACGTCACCTGAGCGAGGAAGCGCACAACATTGAAATTGTGATTTTAAGCGCAATGGACAAGAAACTATTATCCGTCGTCAATAAGCTGTCTAGTTTGTATCAAATACAGTTATTAGGTGCGCTAGAAAAACCCATTACGCTGCAAAAACTTAAAGACATTCTGGCCAAAAGTGGTAAAGCACAAGCCGTCACTGCACCAACACATAGCCCTAAGGCCTTTAATTTTTCTGTCGATGAGATTTTAGAAGGCATCCAACAAAAACAATTTAAACCCTATTTACAACCCAAGGTAGATTTAAAAACTGGCAACATTGTCGGTGCGGAAGCACTTGCAAGGTGGTTGCATCCCACGCATGGTGTGATTGCGCCATATGCATTTATTCCAGTACTGGAACAAGCAGAACAAATTGATACGCTGACATTTTTGATTTTAGAAGAGTCTGCGATTGCATGCCGTGCTTTGCTCAAGCAAAACCATGTCATCCACATTGCAGTCAACCTCTCCCTTGTATCGCTGGGCCATCCAGATATTGCAGACAAAATTACTGAGATTGTCCAATCGACAGGCATTGATACCAACTACATTACGTTAGAAATCACAGAATCAGCAGCCATGACCGATGCCCCGATTGCGCTAGAAAATCTGGCGCGTCTATATATGAACGGCTTTACCTTATCGATTGATGATTACGGCACTGGTTACTCTAACTTACAGCAACTCACCCGCATTGCGTTTGGTGAGCTCAAAATTGACCAATCTTTTGTGAAGGGCGTGACCAACAACGAAGCCACCATGATTGTAGTGGCCTCTAATATTGATATGGCGCACAAGCTCAATATCAAGAGTGTGGCAGAGGGGGTGGAAACCCTGGAGGATTGGGAAAAACTGAGAGAAATGCAATGCGATATTGGGCAGGGTTACTATATTGCTAAACCGATGTCAGTTGAGGATTTCTTTGGGTTTGTCGAGAAGTACCGCAATCAAGGATTCAATACCTCGCCTGCATCGGTCAAACACTTTATCAAAGCCAAAACCAAACAATACAGCCCATTCAAATTAATGGTGATTGATAACGATATTACTGCACGAAATACGCTGGTCAATATCTTACGTGATTCCGGTTACCAGCAAATTAGCACGGCTAACGACGTGGAATCGGCATTGAGCATGCTGAAAACCGATCAGTTTGATTTGATTATTACTGAGCTCTACACACCCAACATCAATGGCTTGGAGTTCACTAAGCGTATCAGAACAGCCAAAACATTGGCCAAACCAAGTACACGGATTATTATCATGAGTAGCCTAATTCAGGCCAAAGCTGTAGGCATTGCCATGACGCTTAATGTGAATGGCTTTATTACCAAACCATTTATTCCAGGCGTAATAGATAAAAAAGTCTCTAGCGTGATGAGCGAAACGTTTCGCGCACAAGCCGCTATTGCTTATGAAACGGTGAATACCGCTTTTCAGAACCAATGACCGGAAGCAATCCAATTACCAACCGTAGCCGAGCCCCCAACCGAACCGTGGTCCGTAAAATCCACGATAGCCATATGGGCCAAATCCACCCCAAGGTCGACCATAAAAACCGCCCCAACCCCAATAAGGATCAAACGCTCGCATACGTGCTAAATCACGCTCGCGTTTAAGTTTTTTCTCTTTCTCTTTATTGGCAATTTCACGCTTATTGATTTCATCGGCAAGTGCATTCTGACGCGCTAGCTCATTGGATTCGTGGATATAGTTGAGTACTTTAATATCCAACCCTTGCTTGTTTAGCGCCAGACTTTGTTCCGGCGTTAGGTCATAACGCGAATTGCTGGTTTTGATTTTTTCAATCAACTCATCCGGCGTTTTGCCTTGTTTGGCATCGGCCAGCAGCTCTTCCAAGGTCACTGTTGCGACGGGTGGAGGAATTAACTTCTCTAGCTCTTCAGGCGAGATACGCTCTACCTCGCCTTGTGTCGGGCTATTACCAGTAGTGGCACAAGCAGATAATCCAATCACTGCGATACAAACCAAACACAGTTTAAACAGGGTATTCATTACATTCTCGCTTTCTTTCTTTTGGTTTGTGTTTGCATATATTGTATGACTGGCGATGGCGCCGTGATACTGGCATCAAACGTATGATAGGGTGATTGATACAAGCCCATCACTTTTTTAACATAAGCTTTGGTCTCTTTATATGGTGGAATACCATGATGTTTATCTACTGCACCTTCTCCTGCATTGTAGGCGGCCACCGCTAAAGCAACATCACCTCTGAAATATGACAGCAGCCAACGCAAATATTTCACGCCACCTTTAATATTTTGACTGGCGTTGTAAGCGTTTTTCACATTAAACCGCTCAGCCGTAGCGGGTATCAATTGCATTAGACCTTGTGCATTTTTGTTGGATTGTGCAGCAGTTTTAAAGTTTGATTCTGCTGTAATAATAGACAGCACTAATTTGCTGTCCACCTCATGCCATGCCGCAATCTTGTCGGCTAAATCAACCACCCAGCGCTGCTTTTTGGGCAAAGATGCAATGTAAGCGTCAATCGCAGGTGATTGTTTGTTCAACTGCGCCTCAGTATTAGGCCCTTTTTCTGGTGCCACATCATTCAAAACGCAAGCTGGCGTAGCGCGTGTGGTGAGCGCTATTGTCTCTAGCATTTTTTGTGCTTGGACATGACCGTGGCCTGATGCAATTCCGAATAGATTAGCCGCATAATCGCGATTCGCCGGCACACCTCGCCCAAATGCATATAACATGCCTAAGCGGTAAGCGCCTTCAGCACTGCCATAGCGTGAAGCCTCGCAATACAAACCGGCCGCTTTCCATGCTGACTCATGGTCAGTTTCATCTTCCAGCATCACTGTGGCGCGCTCTAACAGGTTACGCACCAGTGGTGGCTCATTTTCAAATGTCTCTAATTGGCTGACAGTAAACGCCCAGCCAGGCTGGCAAGCTAACCCAAACAGCAACAGCATTAATGTTTTTAACCGTTTTGTTTTCATAGGGTTAGCTTGCGCGTTTTACCTCGGTGAAACTAGCCTGTAAATTAAGATTACCCTTTGCTAAACGTCATTTTTCCAGCTTTGCAATCCACTATGACAGTATCTTTGGCTACAAAATTCCCACCTAAGATTTCACGCGCCAATGGGTTCTCAATTTCACTCTGAATTGCACGTTTCAGCGGCCTTGCACCATACACCGGATCAAATCCAGCGCTGGCAATCTCCGCCATCGCTGCGTCGGTCACAGTCAGTTGCATATCCATTGCATTCAGTCGTTTAGCCAAGTATTGCAGTTGAATCCCTGCGATGGATTTCACATGCGCCTCACCCAATGCATGGAACACCACGACCTCATCAATCCGGTTGACAAACTCTGGACGGAAATGGCTTTTCACTTCGCCCATCACCGCCAGTTTAACCAATTGATAATCATCGCCACTCATGCTTTGGATCATCTGGCTACCCAAGTTGCTAGTCATGATAATGACGGTATTTTTAAAATCTACCGTGCGACCTTGGCCATCGGTCAAGCGACCATCGTCCAACACTTGCAACAGCACATTAAACACATCCGGGTGCGCTTTTTCCACCTCATCTAGCAAAATCACCGAGTAAGGTTTGCGACGCACCGCTTCAGTCAGGGTACCGCCCTCTTCATAGCCCACATAGCCCGGAGGCGCACCAATCATACGTGCCACAGAATGCTTCTCCATGAACTCGCTCATGTCGATACGAATCAAGTGGTCTTCGGAATCGAACAGGAAGCCTGCCAATGCTTTACACAGCTCAGTTTTACCCACACCGGTCGGGCCTAAGAATAAGAAGCTACCGTATGGACGGTTCGGGTCACCCAAACCTGAACGTGAACGGCGGATGGCATCGGACACCAAGCGCACCGCTTCATCTTGCCCCACCACACGCTCATGCAATTTGGTTTCCATGGTCAGCAATTTGTCACGCTCACCCGTCATCATTTTGCTCACAGGTATACCTGTAGCACGGCTTACTACCTCGGCAATTTCATCGGCACCCACTTCGGTGCGTAACATTTTGTGTTTCACTTCGCCAGCATTCGCTTCTGCCGTGGAGGCTTGTTTGAGTTGCGCTTCTAGTTGCGGCAATTTGCCATATTGCAGTTCAGACACTTTTTGCCATTCGCCTTTGCGGGTGGCTTCTTCCATCTCAAATTTAATTTTTTCAATGGCTTCTTTAATGTGTGCTGAGCCTTGAACCTGCGCTTTTTCCGCTTTCCAAATCTCTTCTAAATCGGCGTATTCTTTTTCCAACTTGCCAATTTCTTCTTCGATCAATTCAAAGCGTTTTTTACTGCCCTCGTCTTTTTCACGGCGCACGGCTTCGCGCTCAATTTTCAATTGAATCAAACGTCTATCCAGCTTATCCATCACTTCTGGCTTACTGTCTATTTCCATTTTGATGCGACTAGCCGCTTCATCAATCAGGTCAATTGCTTTGTCCGGCAAAAAGCGGTCGGTAATATAACGGTGCGATAACTCTGCTGCTGCCACAATCGCCGGGTCAGTAATTTCTACGCCATGATGCAACTCGTATTTCTCCTGCAAGCCACGCAAAATCGCAATCGTCGCTTCCACACTCGGCTCGTCCACCAACACTTTTTGGAAGCGGCGTTCCAATGCGGCATCTTTTTCAATGTATTTGCGGTATTCATCTAGTGTAGTCGCACCCACGCAGTGCAACTCACCACGCGCCAAGGCTGGTTTAAGCATATTGCCTGCATCCATCGCACCTTCGGCTTTACCAGCGCCCACCATGGTATGAATTTCATCAATAAAGACAATGGTTTGGCCTTCATCCTGTGCCAATTCTTTCAGCACAGATTTCAAGCGCTCTTCAAACTCGCCACGGTATTTGGCACCTGCCAATAACGCAGCCATATCCAAAGACAATACCTTCTTGTTTTTGAGTGAGTCGGGCACTTCACCATTGACGATACGCTGTGCCAGCCCTTCCACAATCGCGGTTTTACCCACGCCTGGTTCACCAATCAACACAGGGTTGTTTTTGGTACGACGTTGCAAGACCTGAATGGCACGGCGAATCTCATCGTCACGTCCAATCACGGGGTCCAACTTGCCCATGCGTGCACGCTCGGTTAAATCTAGCGTATATTTTTTGAGTGCCTCACGTTGCCCTTCAGCTTCTTGGCTATCCACATGCTGGTCGCCACGCACTGTTTGAATCGCAGCCTCTAAGGCACTTTTAGTGAGCCCATTAGACTTGAGCAACTTACCAGTTTCGCCTTTATCTTCTGCCAACGCCAACAAGAACATCTCGCTAGCAATATAGGCATCGTTGCGTTTTTGTGCGAATTTATCCGTCACATTCAACAGATTGTTTAAATCACGCGAAATCGCGATTTCACCATTACTCTCGGTAGCTTTAGGCAAGTTGTTAATGGCTTGATTGAGTGCTGTTTTGAGTGGATTGACTTGCACACCCGCACGCGCCAGTAAAGCACTTGTGCTGGCGTCATCTTGATTGAGCATGGCCAATAGCAGATGTTGTGCTTCTATGGTTGAATTGTCTGCGCCCAATGCAATGCTTTGTGCATCTGCTAGCGCTTGTTGAAACTTAGTGGTTAATTTATCGAAACGCATTTACCGCCTCCTTAATCGTTGTCTACTGTTAAGGTGGGGCAATGTTTTCAATTTTCAATATGATGTCAACAATGAAAGTAGGGTTAATCCAAATTGTTGCCCATTGCAGGCTAAATACAGCTGGTTTTTAGACATTAACAACGTTGGGTAATCCAGTTTTTGCGCGCTAGTTAACAACTGTTTTGCTGGTTGCCAATTCTTGCCCTCGTCATCCGATTGCATGCCCCAGATAGCATATTGATTATCCTTCATCTCACGCCATACCACCCACACTTGCTTACCCACCGCGGCAATAGCAGGATGTCCTGCTTGCTTAGCATTATCACCAAATTTTTTGGGTGGAGAAGATACCCAAGCCTCGCCATCCATACGGCTGTAGTACAAGCCTGGCTTCTTATCGTTGCCATCAAAATAGGCCATATGATAGCCCCACCAATCTGCGCCTTCACCACCACTGGCAAGCGCCGCACCATGGTGTGGGCACCCATCAATCTGCCAGCGCCCAAAGGTAGCGCGGTGTAACTTAACGTCTTGTTTGTTAGCAGGAATCTCTGCCAGCATATGGTCGCGCTCGCTGCCTTCAAACACATGACGCCACATCGCTACAACGGTTCCATCTGGTTTATGTGTGGTGGCAATCCGACAACACTCGCAACTATTGTCTGCTAGCTTTTGCTCGGTCTGAAATGAAGCGCCTTTGTCGGTAGACACTGCATAATAAATAGCTGCACCATCATAGGGTTTACCTGCTGCTCTAGCTGCTAGCAAATCGCGCTTGTCCACCCACGTAACGGTAATATTGCCATTGGGTGCCACATGCAATGCATCAAAACGATGCGTTATCTCGGCACGGTCTTGATGCACAATCATGGGCTTATCAAAATGCTTGCCTTGATCGCTTGATCGCGCGAACCATATATAACCTGCATAGGCAGTTTTTAGGGATTCCGTCCAAGTCACATATACCATACCATCGTTGGTCACTGCTATTTTTGGTCGCGCCTCACCATCTGCAGAAACTTTCATGGCGACGGGGTTTACCTGCACCGGCTTGCTGAACGTTTTGCCTAAATCAGCGCTTTTGTCGACCAAGACATGCCCATGTTTAACACTGGCCCGCCATAGCTGGCCCTGCTCGTCTATCGTCACACTAATAGCAAGGTGATTAGCTTGGTATTGGGTATGCGCTTCATGGGTATGCACAAACTGACTGGATATCAGCAAGAACATAGCAAACATGCGGGTAATCAACTGTTTTTTCATACGCGATATGGTACCTGATTTCTAATTTTTCCGATGACTCAGCAGCCGGATATTTCTCTGTATTTTATGTCAATAATCGCTAAAGTTTTACCCATTTCAAGCCGATACACATCTATATCCAGCATGAACAAAGGGATCAGGGCATCGAGCGATGGGTGCCTTGTTGTGTGTAATTTTACGAGGCAACTTAAACCGGTGCAGCATTCAAAAAAAATTCAGAGTCTAGAGGTTGATAAAGCAAAAGCGGCTCAAGCCGAGTTGCTTTTACAAGACCAACCACTGCCTGCTTTGCAGCTGCCAGATGCTTTGCAATTACCAGGTGCTTTGCAATTACCAGATGCTTTGCAATTATTAGATGCATTGCAGGAAGTGGCTGTGATGACCTTGAATGACGACGGCGAGGTGCGTTATGCCAACCCGTTTGCACGCACGATTTTTAATCTGGATGCGCCAAAATCGAAATCCCGAAAACACAAGCCTAGCAAAACCATCCTGCAGCATTTGCTAGAAAAACTGCAGGAGCAACTTTCTGAATTTACATTGCAATATGCGGTGGATAGTAAAGTACGCACGCTGAAGGTGTATGCAGTCGATCTAATCAATCAAAAAACGCATCAACAGTTGCTATACATGTTTGATACTACCAGCCAGATATTGTCTGAAATTAAACTGAGAGAAACTGAAGCTTTACTACAAGCGCTGATTGATACCAGTCCTGATTATATATGTATCAAAGATGGGAATAATCGCTGGCTCAAGGCGAATCAAAAGCTACTCAGCTTATTTCAAATTGATGCGGAAAATTATTCGCATCAAAGCAATCTGGACTTAGCTACGACGATACATCCAGTATTTAACAACGCATTTCAGTATTCTGAAAAATCTGACGAAACGACTTGGCGCACACAAAAAGCCTACCGTAACGAAGAGATTATTTATCTGCCTCAAGGCACCGAAAAAACCTTGGATGTGAGCAAAATTGCTACCTTTAATAGTGATGCCTCTCGGCAACATTTGGTGATGTACGCGCAAGACATCAGTGAACAGAAGTTTATTGAGAAACAATTACAAAATCGCAGCGCTATTCTAGATGCACTCATTTCTTGCGATTGGTTGTTGCATTCTTCCGATACATGGCACGCAGTCGCCAAAACTGTATTACAGCAATCTTGTCTGGCCTTACGCTTTACGCGCGCAGCCATTTTAAAGAACCTGAAAAACAGCGAGGAAAAAGCGACGCACTCCAAATTGCTATACCAATGGTCCACTCCTGGGTTTACTGTTCCCGTGAATAATTTGGAAGCGATTAACTTTGATGACCCGCAACTCAATCGCTGGAAAGAGATTTTACAAAAAGGCAACCCAGTGTTTAGCGAGATTGCCGATTTGCCTGCCGGGGAACGTCATTTACTTAAGCAACATGACACCACCTGTATTGCCATTGTGCCACTGTTTGTAGAGAACGCGTGGTGGGGCAATATTGTGATTGAGCGTTGCTACGACACTGACAAAACCAACTCACAAGAGCTTGGCTCATTAATGGCGATTGGCCGTTCATTAAGTGTCGCCATCCAGCGTGAGCATGCCAGACGTAATTTAAATCTGGCCAAAATTGCATTTGATAGCGCCAGTGAAGGCATCATGATTATTGATACCAACGGTTGTATCATTGGTATCAATAAAGGCTATAGCGATATTACCGGTTATAGCGAAGAAGAGATTTTAGGGGCCACACCCATCGTTTTCCAACAAGGCTCTCATGCGCTGTGGAAGAGCCTTTCCAGCGAAGGCAAATGGTGTGGTGAGGTCATTAATCATCGTAAAAATGGTGAGCAATACCATGAATGGCTCACCATTACGGTGGTGAAAAATCATGAGCATCAAATCACCAATTATGTGGGGGTGTTTGCCGATGTCACCGAGGTGAAACAATCGCAAAACAAACTCTATGAATTGGTCAATCATGACCCACTGACAGGCCTACCCAATCGTAGACTCATCAATGAATTGCTAGAGCATGCGATCAAGCGTGCTGAACGCGAAGAACGTCAAATTGCGATTTTATTTATCGACCTAGACCGCTTTAAAGCCATTAACGACAGCTTGGGCCATCCGGTAGGTGACAAATTATTGTTTGAAGTCTCTCGCCGCATTAAGCAATCTATCCGCGAAAGTGATGTGGTTGGGCGCTTGGGTGGGGATGAATTTATTGTAATGATGGACAACTTGCGCGATGTAGAAGATGCCGCCAGCAAAGCCAGAAATATCCTGCATGCCTTGCAGTCTGAATTTTTGATTGATAACAAAGAGTTATTCATCAGCGCCAGTATTGGCATCTCCATGTACCCAAGCGATGGCAAAGATGTCGATAGCATCATTAAAGCGGCAGATATTGCCATGTATCAAGTGAAAAACATGGGTAAAAACAATTACTGCCACTACACCAAAAAACACAGTGCGGATGTGCTGGAACGCTTTAATCTGGAAAACCAGTTGCGTCGTGCACTGGATAGGCAGCAGTTTGAGGTGTACTACCAACCGCAAATATCCCTGCAAACTGGCAAGATTATTGGCGCAGAAGCATTGGTGCGCTGGAACCATCCAGAGTATGGGGTGGTGTCACCGGCCAAATTTATTCCATTGGCAGAAGAGACCGGCATTATTCTGCAAATTGGTGAATGGGTGCTGACACAAGCGGCCATGCGTGCCAAAGAATGGGTGCAACCCAACAATTCTCTTAAGCGTATCGCAGTCAATGTCTCAGGCATTCAAATTATGCAAAGTAACTTTGCAGACACCGTGTATGGCGTACTGATTGAAACCGACTGCACACCTTCGATGTTAGAGCTGGAAATCACTGAAAGTACAGTGATGCAGAATACCGAACACGTGATTAGTACCTTTGACCGAATTAAGAGCTTGGGCGTGCGCTTGGCCATTGACGACTTTGGTACTGGCTATTCCTCTCTCTCCAATTTAAAACGTTTACCTTTGGATAAACTAAAAATCGACCGCTCTTTTGTGCGTGATTTGCCAGACGATTTGGACGATGCCGCGATTGCCAGTGCTATCTACGCCATGGCCAATAGCCTTGGATTTTCCGTCATTGCAGAAGGGGTAGAGACCTTAGAACAAGAACAATTTTTAAAACAGATGGGTTGTGTGGAGGCACAAGGCTATCTCTATAGCAAACCCGTCACTGCTGAAGAATTTTTAACACTGATACAACACAATACAGAAGAAGAAGGAAATCATCATGTCCACTAATACTTGCACGATTGATGTAAATCAGTTGCGAGTTGGATTGTATATCCACCTAGATTTAGGTTGGATGGATCATCCGTTTACGCTGAGCAACTTTAAACTAAACGATGAAGACCAAATTCAGAAGATTAAGAAAATCGGTTTAAAAACATTACGTTATGACCCTAAACGTAGCGATTGCGCGCCCTTGCCAGAGGTAGAAGCCAAACTCAGAGTTGTGCAAAATAAGCCGGAAGAATTGGTGGAAGCTGAAGTAGCGGTTGCCAGCATCACCGAAGAAGCTTCGCCCGTTGTCGATATGAAACAGTTGCGCTGTAAACAATTGCATCATGCGATTGATGAGAGTGAAAAAAAGTTTGTCATCGCCAGCGATACTGTTAAAAACATCCAACGCAATATTCAAACCGCACCCAAAGCTTGTCTAGAACAAGCCACAGTGCTGGTGAACAGCATTGTAAACAGCGCATTGTCTGAGGGCGATATAGCCATACACGCACTGAACGGCAACCGTTCCAGTGATGCGCACTATCAGCATGCGCTTAATGTGACTGTGATTGCGATGATATTGGCAAAATCCATCCAGATGTCCAAAGAGGATGCGCAATTATTAGGCGTATCCACCATTTTGCATGACATTGGTAAAGCCAAAATCAGTGATAAGATTTTGCTGAAGAAAGAAAAGCTCACCCATGCTGAGATGTTGCACTACCAACAGCATTCAGAACTGGGTGCGCAAATGGTTAAAGACCTTGGTCTGCCAAGCAGAATGGCAAGAGTTGTGATGCAGCATCATGAGTTTGCAGATGGTACGGGCTATCCAGCCGGATTAAAAACCGAGCAAACTGACCCGCTGGCACGCATTATCGTATTAGCCAATAACTACGATAAGTTGTGCAACCCAGTGAATGTTGCTGAAGCAAAAACCCCATACGAATCATTGGCTTATATGTTTGCGCATCAACGTTCTAAATTTGATGAGCATCTGCTTAAACGCCTCATTAAATCGCTAGGGGTGTACCCGCCAGGGAGTATCGTCAAATTATCGAATGAGCAATACGCCACCGTGATTTCGGTCAACCCGAATCACCCGCTTAAACCTTATGTCAAACTGCTACAAAAAGTGGAAGATGCCGATGCTCAAATTGTGGACTTGCGTGACGAGAAAAATATCAACATCACGGCTTGTTTGAAACCTGCGCAAATACCATCAGAGGTGTTAAAACATTTGAATGCACGCAAAAAAGTCAGCTACTTTATAGATCAGGAACACGCCGTGGCGTAAAAAAGAGGGTATCGCGATACCCTCTTTTAAGCTTGGTAAGTTCATGAGCAAGACTTAGCGTTTAGTCGTGTATTTTCTTGAAAATAAAACCAATCCGAGCATAGCCACAACAATATTCCACAGCGCAAACAGTGAAACAAGCAAATCTCGCAGGTCTTTATTCAAACCTTCAAAGCTCCACTTATGTAAATAGGCAAATACAAAACCTTCTACGCCATCGATATCTCGCACCTCGGCCGCTAGCGCACCAGTGGTTGGCTCAATATAAATACGCGTGTTGTCATTATCTTGAAATTGCACTCTAAGCACGGGCAAACGTTTAAAGATAAACCCATACTCACCGGCAAACTTGCTTGTCCAAGTGACCGCTGTAACGACTGGAGCAGTGGCCGAATAAAACTGTAGTGCTTGGCTTCGTGCAAATTGCTCAACACTATCCGCAGCTACTTCACCACGGTATTTATCCGCACGCAGCATATAAGGTTTTTTCTTTTCCCTAACAGTTTCACCATGCGCATGATGATCATGGTGTTCTGCATGTTCTGCATGTTCTGCATGTTCTGCATGTTCTGCCTCTGTTGCCATAGCCGCCACTTGTGCCACCGGCATCTGGTTTTCACCACTATCCGCAGCAGGCAACACATACCAGTAAGGCTCCAGCCCTTGTGCTAACCCATCTAACTTAGCAATGGGTTGTTTAATGATGTCTTTCCAAACTGCATCGCTTAGCAACTCTGCAGAAACCATAGCAGGTTGCGCATGCACCACTCTTTTTTCTTGCTGATAGCTCATCACCAAATGAAACAAGCCACTAGAAGCAAAGACTAAAGTGGTTAGAGAAACCACCAACCCCAGACGGCGATGCCACTTTCTTGTCGGTAGCTTAGCCAACCTTGCCTTTGCGGTGGCGGATTGCTTCACAAATAGGTACAAGCCGGAAAGCGCTGACAACAAGATGATGCTGAGGATAGATGCTGCAATGGTTAATTGCAACGCAGGCACTTTAGACAAGAAAGACCAGTTATGGCCAAACTGAAACAATTGCGTCAGCCTGTAGCGGGTATCGTCCACCAATGTCGCTAAACGCGTTTGCTCCGTATCTATGAATGCTCTGAGGTTACCATTCTGCTTAAAGGCAATGCGCCATACTGGCAAGAGCCGATTCACAGCATGGTAATCTGCATCAAATTGGCTCACCAAATGCGCACTGGCAATTTGGTCAGCAGCTATACCGGTGAAATGCGACGCTAGCGCTTTCGCATTGATTTCATCGCCGTGTTCAAGTTCTTTACCAGTCTTGATATCAAAATACCTAGCAGGCATATTTTGCATAGTGCCTACGCGCAAATAGGTCTGCTCAGCAACGCGCGATAAGCTCAAATGTGAGAAAGCGCGTATTTTATGCTGTGACAAAATGGCTTTAGGTGTCAGTGCATCAGCAAGATTAAATGTGGGCTGAGGTGCCACAAACACAGCCGGTTTGGGCTGCAAGCGCGACATAATGGGGTGAGAAATACCAGAGAGCCCCCACATCAATACGCCAACGCAGGCAAATATACCCAACCAACGGTGCCAAAACAGCCAGTTCCAACTCGGTTTTATCTGCGATTTACTCATGATGGTGTGGCGCCTTTAGCAAATCGACCATGCCGACAAAACTATTGATAGTGGTCTGTTCATCTAAACTTAGCGATGCTTCTGCCTGAGTCAGCGCCAACGTCAATTTTTCTGCATCCAATGATGGCACCCCTGCTGCTACTAAATGTTGTGGTTGCTTTAAATTTGCATCACCGCACATCAACGTTTGCCAATGGCCATGTTGCTGTTTCAGCAATGCACGTCCTCCCTTAGGTTGCTGTATCCAATCGGCAATTGCGTAACTTCCGCTCACTACAATCACTGGCACAAATACTGGATGCTCAGGCTTTTCCCATTGGGCTTTGATGCTACTTTCAATCGCAGCATGTTGTGCCACATCGGCAATGCTTTTGCCCATAAATAGCGTTAACCCTGCAAACAACAGCAGCATCAACACCGGTAACCATTGTTTACGCAATGTCATATCAAGTCTCCTTATTTAAAGTCACCGGCAAGCACGGTTAAGCGCTTGCCGGTTCAACTTAATATGTCCAAGTAACGCCCATGTAGGCAGTTCTGCCATCGCCGGGTGAATACAATGCACCGTCCACACCGCCTTGGTTACGCACCACACTGGTTGTAGCCGCGTACTTTCTATCGCCCAGATTACGGCCTTCTAAAAACCACGCCCAGTGTTTATTCACCTGCTGCCCGGCTTTTAAGCCCCATAAAAAGTAGCGGTCAGCATCTACCGTTTGTGCAAAATCCACATAGTAATTTTGTGGTGACCACTCAAAGGTAGGCCCAATATAGAAGCCATTCAGCATGTGATTACTACGGTGCATTAATTCGGCACGCAGCAAGCTTTTTTGTATGCCAGGCAAACGACGGTTACCAAACACCGCATCATCATCAAATTTAAAATGATTAATCAACAGGCTGTGGCGCCACTCTAGTTGCATAGGCAAACGCGCGGTCATGCCAAACTCTAAACCAGCGTGTATGGTTTTATCTGCATTGGTGGTTTGAGAGCCTGGGGTGCTCGAATTACCCGCAGTAAAAAAAGCTGTTTGCAACATTTCATTTTTTAGCTTGCCGTAATACACAGCCACATCCCAATCCACAAACTCGCTGTTGCCACGTGAGCCCACTTCAAAGGTCGTGCCTTCCTGCGCGTCCAAAATATTAGGACGCAACCCGCCTGTTAATTCACCAAAGCTAGGTGGCTCATAACTGCGTGAAACATTTGTGAATAGTTGAATCTCTGGCGTCAGGTTATATAGCAAGCCAACTTTTGGGTTGGTCTGTACATAGGTTTTTTCAAAACTCTCGTCTTGCGCGGCTGTAGTAAATTGCTTGTCATCCAGCTCACGTTTAGCGTGGGTGTATTGCAAGCCTGTAATCAACGAAAGCTCTGGCAACACATACCATCTATTTTCTACATATGCCTCAAGATTGGTCGCGCGATTTTCCAGCTTGTTCACTCTGGCACCACGTCTAGCGCCAATATTCACAAAGCGCTCATCGTAGCCAATGCCTGCGCTTGGGTTAAATCCCAACAGCAATTCGTTTTTGTGACCAAACAGTTCGCCATCCAAACTCAAGCGTGCTTCAACACCATAATCATTGGTGTCTTGGTCTATGACCTGAAAAATGGGGTGAAACAAATCTTTGTGAGAGTAGTAAGCACTCAACTGCAACGCAGCATGGTCACTGAGCAAAATATTGGTTTTATTTGCAATGCGGAATAAATCAATATCACGTTTTTGCTGACCAACCGCGCCTAAAAATGAATCACTGGGGTCATTATTCAGTTGCGCTTTGGTTAGGCTACTGGGCAAGTTAGAATCACTGCGTGCATAACCCAAGTAAAAGCGTGTTTCTATATCGCTACTGAGCTTGTAGCCCACATTACCATTGATACGTTTTGCCAATTGCTCTGCATTTTCACGAAAACCGGTTTGGTCAAAATAACTAGCGTTTACAAAATAATCCAAATCGCCAATCACGTTGCCGCTACTGACTGAGGCACGACCATAATCGTAAGTGCCTGCCTCAAAGCGCACTGTGAGTGGCGAGGCTGTATACCCTGTATTGGAAATATAGTTAATGGCACCGCCTAAGTTACTTGCGCCATAACGTAACGCATTGGCACCGCGATACACCTCAACATAACGTGCAGCCAATGGCTCAATCGCCTGAAAATCAAAACTGCCGTCGGCTAAATTGACAGGCACACCATCTTGCATCAATTTAATCCCACGTCCATGAAACGTACGTTGCAAGCCTGAACCGCGAATCGACAATCGCGTTTCCTCAGCACCAAAACGCGATTGCGCCAACACGCCAGTCGCCATGCCCAGCGCATCTTGTATGGTACTGGTGCGGCCTTCACGTACCGTATCCATATCTACCAGCGTAGTTCCGCCGGCCGTTTTATTTAAGGTTTCTTTAGCGGTTTCAATATCTGGCTGGGTGAGCGATGCAGCAGGGCGAGTCGAAACCACGCTGATTTCGTCCAAATGCACGGTGCCTTCGTGCTCTGCGTGCGCCATGAGTGGTAAGGCAGCTAACACTGCCGATAAAATGTGTTTATTTAACATAGAGTTACTCCAAAAAAATCAAAATGTACACCGTGGCCGGGTACAGACTTGTTATTTGATTTAGAGTAACGCAGGCGGAGCACGTGTGAGATGCGCCGTTTGAACAGTGTGTGAAGTAAAGGGGGCTAAGTAATAAGAGGCTTGTGCATCGGCAATCGCTTCTAAATAAAGCGCAAAGGCCGGATTACGCACTGGCAAATCGACATCCGCCACACCCGCATGGCAAAATGGACAATGCGTCATGTGCTGACTGATGGATTTAGATTGATTATCTGGTTTGATATCGAAACTGGCTTGAATTTGATTGCCCTGCGTGGTCACCACTTGTATATAAAGTTTTTTGCCGCCGGTGCCACAAATTTCTTGCATAAAGCCTGCCGCGCTGCCTTGCCCGGCCAGCGCGTGCGATACGCTAGGCGCGAGGGATGCAAACACCATCGCGACTAGCGCGATGCGGTGCATCCAGCGGAATAATTTTTGCGACAACATACGCGCATTCTAGCCCGAGTCGCGTAAAATTCAAAACTTCAACCATACCCCTGAGGAACATCATGGCAGCAGGTAGCTTACTAGCGCTTTTAGACGATATTGCAACCATCTTAGATGACGTGTCAGTGATGACACAGATGGCCGCCAAAAAAACGGCTGGGGTACTGGGGGATGACCTTGCACTTAACGCACAACAGGTCTCGGGCGTTGCCTCTGAGCGAGAGTTGCCAGTAGTGTGGGCAGTAGCCAAAGGCTCCTTCGTTAACAAACTAATCTTGGTGCCATCTGCCTTGTTGCTGAGCTACCTTTCAGCGCAATTTGGCATTCATTGGATTATCCCCACGCTACTCATGATAGGCGGTGCGTTTTTATGCTTTGAGGGCTTTGAAAAGATTGTGCACAAGTTCTTACATAAAGACGAAGATGAAGCACACAAAAGCGAACTAGCGCATGCAGTAGAGGACTCTAGCGTAGATTTAGTCGCGTTAGAAAAAGAAAAAATCAAAGGGGCGATCACCACAGACTTTATCTTATCGGCAGAAATTATCGTGATTGCATTGGGGACTGTGGCGGCTGCCAGCTTTGGCAAACAAATCGCGGTGGTTTCTGCAATCGCAATGATCATGACGGTGGGGGTGTATGGCTTGGTGGCAGGCATCGTCAAAATGGATGATGCTGGCTTGCACCTCATGTTGAAACAAGGCACCAGCATTTGGCGTCAACTCCAACGAAAAGTCGGTCAAAAACTGTTGGCATTTGCGCCCGTTTTAATGCGATTACTGAGTGTATTAGGAACAGCTGCCATGTTTTTGGTCGGGGGCAGTATTATTAGTCATGGCATACCGGCGTTACATCATTTCAGTGAACGGTTATCTAACACCCTATCTACTTTGCCTGCCGTAGGTAACGTACTCAGTGTGATTGGCACCATGATTGCAGATGGCATCATTGGTTTATTAGTAGGTGCTATTTGTGTGGTGGTGTTTGAGTTAGCTAAAAAACTAACCCCCAAAAAAGCTTAGCGATTTTTGGTTTTACGGCGCACTACCACAGCCACAGCGAACAACCCCATCGCCAGCATGCTAAAGTTGGAAGGTTCGGGGACTGATGCAATGATGATTGGATTCAAAGAAATACCACTCGCGTCCATCGGTACAATGATACCAGCAGTATTCGACAGCACTAGTGTCCCGCCGATTGATGTCCTTACATCTCCAATGAGCACTGGTTGTGATTGATTTGTTACCCGTGCAAGAAAGGGCGTATTTCCAGAGCTCAGGGATAAGTTCGAACCCTCGCTAATGACCAAAGAATTGAATTGAGCAAAGCTAACAATATTGGCAGGTGAAGATGGCAAAACCGATGAATGCAATGAGAGAAATAAAGGCTCTGCAGCAAAAGTAATGTTTAGATTACCACCCGCACTTAAAAGAACTGGCCCACCATCCACAAAACCATTTGTATCTGAATAAACCTCTGAAATGGGTCTAATTCCACTTCCTAACATGACATCCTTTAGAAGCTGAGATGACGCTAGAGGCAGTACAACTTTTGAACCTCTAGGTAGATCAGGAGGCGTAACAGGATTAAAGACTACAATATCAGAAGGTGACGCAGATAAAATTGGATCAGCTAGTGCGAGATTAGGCAGAAGAAAAAGAAATACGATGATAATTTTTGGAGAAATTTGCATTTTTTGAATATTTTTTATTAATATTCTGCGACGATACATGGTTCACGTATCATCAGCCATGCGCCAAGCAGACTAGGCTTTACACCTAATCTGTCACAAAAGGGTCAACTAATAGTCGTCATCGCTAAAGCGTTGTTCCAAAAATGGAAACGCATCATTATGATAGCCACGCACTTCCCAAAACCCAGGTCGGTCAAACTCATGCAACTCTATGCTTTTCAGCCATTTCGCGCTCTTCCATGCGTAACGTTTTGGCACCACCATTCGCACTGGGCCACCATGTTCAGCCGTGAGAGGCTTACTAAACACACTATGCGCAATCACCACATCATCATCCAACAATGCGTCTAATGGCAGGTTGGTGGTGTAGCCATCATAGCTGTGCAAGGTAACAAATTTTGCATTGGGTAGCGGATTAGCTTGCATTAACAATTCACGTGCGGATACGCCTTCCCAATCCATGTCCAGTTGGCTCCAGCGCGTCACGCAATGAAAGTCTGAAGTATCTTTAAATTGTGGCAGACTACGGAAATCCATCCACTTTAAATTCAGCTCATGCTCAACCAAACCATATACGCGTAATGACCAATTAGTAGTATTGACGTTGGGGCGTATGCCTAAATCCAACACTGGAAAGTTGGTGACTTGTTTTTGACCATTGGGAATACGTTCGTTGACATTCGCCTTGCCAGCTTTTGCGCCCAGCAATTTTGCTTTTTGGGCAAGCGCAATCTTACCCTCAATCAGTTTTTTCCAATCCGGCATATCACCCCACGACGCATCTGTCGGCGTCCATTTTGATTATTGTGTTGCTTGTTTAGGTTGTTTGAAGCTATCCAAAAGCAATAGCCCAACCCCCACACAGATTGCGCTATCAGCCACATTAAATGCTGGCCAAGCAAATTGCTGGTAATAGAAATAAAGAAAATCCACCACATACCCTAAAGTAATGCGATCGTACAAATTACCTAGCGCGCCACCTAATACTAAGGCAAGCCCCCAGCAAAAAAGTTTGTTATGCGGGTGTGTTTTTAGTAGATAAATAATGACCGCAGACGCCACCACTGAAACGGTAGTAAAAAACCACTTTTGCCAGCCACCTGCATCCGCCAAAAAGCTAAAGGCCGCGCCAGTGTTGTGATATCGCACTAAATCAAAATAGCTAGTGACACGCAAGTGCTCGCCATAAGCAAACGTTTGTTGCACCAAATGCTTGGTGTACAAATCCAGTGCAATCACCACAGCACTAATACTCAGCCACTTATGCATATTTGCGGGCTAATGTTTTGCCAGTGATATTACTGACACAACGCCCACAAATAGTGGGGTGTTCTGCATGGCTACCAACATCCGCCACATAATGCCAGCAACGTTCGCATTTGGTGTGTTGACTTGGCTTCACTAGAATTTTCTGTTCGGTTTCAGTCGCCACTTTATACACTTTGGCTGCAGAGGTAATGGTCACAAAGCGTAAATCGTCATTTAAACTGGTCAATGCATCAAAGTGATTAGCGGTTACATAAAATTCCAACTCTGCTTGCAGGGATGAACCCACTTGCCCTGCCCCGCGCAGCACTTCAATTTCTTTAGCAGCCTGTGCACGCAAAGCACGCACCGCTTCCCACTTAGCTTTCAAATTGGCATATTCAGCATGCTCAGCCACGCTCACCACATCACCAGCATCCGCCCAGTTATGCAGCACCACAAAATCCTCAGTATTCGGGGTCAGCGTTTGCCAAATTTCTTCTGCGGTGTAACTTAAAATCGGCGCCATTAAACCAGCCAATACTTGCGTGATTTTCAATAGCACGGTTTGCGCGGCACGACGGTCGTGTGAGTTTTCCGCATTGGTGTACATGCGGTCTTTGAGAATATCCAAATAGAACGCACCTAAGTCCTCTGAACAGAAATGTTGCAAGGCTTGCGCCACGCGGTGCAACTCGTACACCTCATAGGCTTGATGGCATGTTTTGGATAAATCACTCAACATACCCAAGGCGTAACGGTCAATTTCCAACAATTGGCCATAAGGCACCGATTGTGTCTTGGCATCAAAATCAGCCACGTTGGCCAATAAAAAGCGCAATGTATTGCGAATTTTACGGTAGCTATCGGCCACGCGTTTTAAGATTTCATCAGAAATTGTCAACTCGCCAGAGTAGTCCGTGCTGGCCACCCACAAACGCAAAATATCCGCACCATAAGTGTCCATCACTTTTTGCGGTGCGACTACATTGCCTTTGGATTTGCTCATTTTGTGGCCAGCGCCATCCACTACAAACCCGTGGGTGAGCAAAGCATCATAGGGCGCACGACCATCAATGGCACAACCCGTCAGCAAGCTAGACTGGAACCAGCCACGGTGTTGGTCAGAACCCTCCAGATACAAATCTGCAGGATGTTGCAATTCTGGGCGACGCTTAAGCACAGCCGCGTGGGTTGCGCCTGAATCAAACCACACATCCAAGGTATCGGTGACTTTTTTGTATTGGTCTGCATTGTCTGGCGCATGTTGTACCAAAAAGGCCGCGCCATCTAAGCTAAACCAAGCTTCTACCCCAGTTTTTTCAGTCAATAAAGCTGCTTGTTCTAGCAATTCCACTGTGTTCGGGTGCGGCTCGCCGGTTTCTTTATGCACAAATAGCGGCATTGGCACGCCCCAGTTGCGTTGGCGTGATACACACCAATCTGGGCGGTTTTTAATCATGGCTTCTAGACGGGCACGACCCCAGCTTGGGAAAAACTCGGTGTTATCCACCGCTTTATTGGCATGCTCACGCAAAGCTTTGCCGCTCGCATCTTGGCTATTCATCCCAATAAACCATTGGTGCGTCGCCAATTGCATCAGTGGCGTTTTATGGCGCCAGCAATGCGGGAAGCTATGATTCAAGCGCGCACTGGCTAACAAAGTGCCGTTTTCTTGCATCTTAGCCAAAATCACTTTGTTTGCATCTTGGCGGCTCAGGCCACGAATTTCTGCAAACTCGACCAAGTCACTACTAAAAAATTTACCATCGCCACCAATCAGCACGCGTGGTTTTTCATTCGGGAAATTAGCACGCATTACCAGCCAGTCGTCGTTACCGTGGGCTGCAGCGGTATGCACCAAGCCAGTACCAGCATCAGTAGTCACATGCTCACCTGTAATGATAGGCACTTGGCGGTTGTCGAACGGGTGTTGCAGGTGCAAACCTTTTAAGGTTGCACCTGTAGCGCTTGCCAACACTCGCGGATGCTCTTCACCGTAACGTTTGAGGGTGGCTTCCACTAAGTCATGCACCAGCACTAACAGGCCTTTATCAGTCTGCACTAAATCATAAGTTAACTCAGGGTGCACGCTCACCGCTTGGTTCGCTGGCAAGGTCCATGGGGTCGTCGTCCAAATCACGGCATAGGCATCACCCGCCACTTCCACACCAAACGCTTTGCTTAATGCAGCGTTATCTGCCACTTTAAAGCCCACATCAATCGCGGGGGAATTCACATCTTCATATTCCACCTCGGCCTCAGCCAACGCAGAGCCGCAATCCACGCACCAGTGCACGGGCTTGCTGCCTTGATACAAGTAACCGTTTTGATAGATATCACCCAAAGCACGCATAATGTCTGCTTCGGTCTTAAAATCCATGGTGAGGTATGGCTTATCCCAATCCCCTAACACGCCTAAACGGATAAAGTCTTTCTTTTGCTTTTCAACTTGCTCAGCGGCGTAAGCGCGACATAACTCACGAAATTTAGCTGGCTCAATATGCTTACCATGTGCTTTTTCCACCACTAACTCAATCGGCAAGCCGTGACAATCCCAGCCCGGCACATAAGGCGCGTCAAAACCGCTCATGGTTTTGGATTTGATGATGATGTCTTTCAGAATTTTATTGACCGCATGACCGATGTGAATATCACCATTGGCATAGGGTGGGCCATCATGCAGAATAAATTTCTTAGCCCCCTTACGTGCTTCCCTAATTTTTTGGTAAAGCTTTTTGGATTGCCATTGTGCCAACCATGCAGGTTCACGTTTAGCTAGATCGCCGCGCATGGGAAAACTGGTTTCAGGCAAATTTAATGGGTATTTATTTTCTTTATTGTCAGTCATGACTTAATCTTTAACTCTATCTTCAGCTCTGGTTCTTAAAATAATCTTTTGCCACGGCAACATCTCGGGCAATCTGTGCTTTTAGCGCGTCTAAACTCTCAAACTTCATTTCATCGCGCACTTTGTGGAAAAACTGTACGTGCACATGGCGGTCATATAAATTACCATCAAAATCAAATACATATACTTCCAGCATAAGTTTTGGTACGCCTGCGATGGTAGGCCTTACGCCCAAATTGGCAACGCCGTTCAGACCATCTAATTTTACCGCATAAACCCCGGTTAAGGCAGGTCGCTCATGCCGCATGTGTACATTGGCCGTAGGGTACCCTAGTTGGCGACCGCGCTTGGCACCATGCACCACTTTGCCGCTGATACTGTAGGGTCTACCCAGCAGAGATGCAGCACGTGTTAAATTGCCCTCTGCCAGCGCGTTGCGCACCAAGGTACTCGAAACGCGCTCGCCTGCCACTTCGATCGGCGGGAAATCGACCAAATCAAAGCCATTTTCAACAAAACTCTGGGTGGTACCTTGGCGTTTTGCGCCAAAACAAAAATCGCCACCCACCAAAATCACGTTAGCATTCAGGTGGTTGCGCAATATATCCTGCATAAACAATTGCGCGCTGATGCTGGCAAACAGCTGGTTAAAACGGCAAACAAATACTTTTTGCACCCCAGCTTCTTCAAAGTATTCCAGCTTTTCACGCATCGAGGAAAGTCGCGCCGGTGCCGCATCAGGTGCAAAAAACTCACGTGGATGTGGCTCAAACGTCATTACCGCCGGCATCACCCCTTTGCTGTTTGAAGTCTCCACCAATTTAGCCAATAATGCTTGGTGACCTAAGTGCAAGCCATCAAAATTACCAATAGCTAGCGCCATAGCGGACGGTTGCTGAATTGGAAGGTGTCTAAATACCTGCACCGTTATCTCACTGTTCTACGAGAAAAATGCTGCGGTCTGAAACCGAGCAAAAACAAAACGGCAAAATAGACTGCCATCCCCAGCACCACCAAACCAGTCAGATGCATGATGCGCTCAAGCACACCCCACCCTAACCAAACTTGCGCATTTCCCATGGCGAAATATAAGGTTAACCCCATTGTTGTTAGTGCAAGCACCAACTTTATTAAAAACACCCACCAGCCTGCCAAGGGATGAAATAACTGGGCTTTGCGCAAATGGTAGTAGAGCAAACTGGCGTTGGCACAAGCACCCAAGCCTAGAGCTAATGCCAAGCCGGCATGATTCAAATGTAGTCCATAAATGAATACAATATTCATCACTTGCGTAAGCACAAGCGTAAAAATCGCCACCTTGACTGGGGTTTTAATGTTTTGACGCGCATAAAAACCGGGGGCTAATATCTTCACTAATATCATGCCCAACAAACCTACACTGTAGGCAATGAGGGCTTGTTGCGTCATTGCCACATCCACGGGGGTAAACTTACCGTAATAAAATAAGGTTGAAACCAAGGGTGTTGCCAACACAGCAAGTGCCACTGCCGCTGGTGCCGCCAATAGAAAGGTCAAGCGCAAGCCCCAGTCTAACAACTGACCATACTCGCGCTCATCTTTGCTAGCATAGGCTTTTGATAAACTAGGCAACAAAATAGTGCCCAGCGCAACGCCCAGCACCCCTGTGGGGAACTCCATCAAGCGATCCGCATAGTACAACCAGCTCACACTACCAGTGGCCAAAAACGATGCAAAAATTGTATTTAAAATCAAAGAGATTTGCGCCACCGAAACGCCTAACAGCGCCGGACCCATCAATTTTAAAATGCGCCAAACACCTTCATCATCGCGTTTAAAATCAAACTTAGGCAATAAGCCAATTTGCTTTAAAAATGGAATTTGAAACACCAACTGTAAAAAACCACCAATAAAGACGGCCCAAGCCAATACTTTGATAGGCTCAGCAAAGTAATCGGCAAAAAATAGCACCGCCGCAATCATAGAAACATTCAACCAAACTGGCGTAAACGCTGGAATACCAAATTTGTTATAAGTATTGAGCACCCCACCCGCCATAGACACCAACGAGATAAAGAAAATATATGGGAAAGTGATTCTCAGCAATTCAACCGTCAATTGCATTTTGACCGGATTCGCTTGAAAGCCTGGCGCAATCAAGGTGACGATAAAAGGCGCAGCCAACATCCCTAATAGGGTAACCACCACCAAAATTAAGCCCAACCATGTCGCCACACGATTGATGAGCGTATGTGTTTCATCAAACCCACGCTGCGTTTTATATTCACCCAAAATGGGTACAAAGGCTTGGCTAAATGCGCCTTCGGCTGAAATTCGGCGTAACAGATTGGGGATTTTAAAGGCCACAATAAACGCATCACTCAACATGCTGGCACCAAAAGCACGTGCAATTAACGTATCGCGCACAAAGCCTAAAATGCGCGAAATAAACGTCATACTCCCAACTTTGGCGAGGACTTTGAGTAGATTCATGAATGCGTAAAAAATATATTATTTAAATAATCGCGTGATTTTATCATGGGCGAGGCACAACACCGCACGGAGAGGCATAATTAAGCCTTGCAAAACAAGTACAAAAACATTATTATGCACGGTTTCGTATTTATACCCTTACAGCATTAGGATAATCAAACATGGCAAATACCGCTCAAGCACGCAAACGCGCGCGCCAGTCCGTAAAAGTGAATGCGCACAACGCAGCGTTGCGTTCTACTTTGCGTACTGCAATTAAAAAAGTGATTAAAGCGATTGAAACAGGTGATAAAGCTGCTGCAGTGGCTTCATACCAAGAAAATGTTGGCATCATCGACCGTATTGCTGACAAAAAAATCATCCACAAAAATAAAGCAGCGCGTCATAAGAGCCGTTTGACTGCCGCTATCAAGGCGTTAAATGGTGACGCACCAGCTACTTTAGCTTCAGTGAAAAAAGCTGTTGCACCTAAAGCTGCTGCTAAACCAGCAAAAGCAGCTGCTAAGCCTAAAGCCGAAGCAAAACCAAAAGCTGCAGCTAAGCCGAAAAAAGCAAAAGCTGAGTAATTAGTTTTTACTACAAAAAAAGCCGAACAATTGTTCGGCTTTTTTATTGGCTTTCAATTGCGCCAGCGCTATTTGATATTAATCATCGGCACAGACCCACCCGTCACTTGTGGCAATTGCCCATTCCACTTTTCTAATGCCAAACGTTGGTTTTCGATTTCACGTAATTTCAGTAAGTCTGGTGTAATTTCTTGTTTTTGCAAACGCAAGGATTCGGCTTCAGCTTTAGCTGAAGCAATTTTCTGTTCAGCTTCCACTTTAATACGCTCCAAGTCTCGCTCAGCTTTTAACTTAAGTTGGTCAGCTGTGGTTTTACCTTCAATCGCTTGATTAAAGCTCTCTGAAAAGCGAAAGTTGACTATGCTGAACTCGTCAATAGCGATGCCGTGTCGCAACAGTCTGTCTTTCATAAATTGGCTAATTTGGTCACGTACTTCTGGACGCTTACTGATGAGTTCTTCGGCCGTATACTTAGCCGTGGTCGCTTTAAACGCTTCTTGCACCGCAGGCACAATAATACGGTCACCTACCGAGTTTAAATCACCCACCAATTGAAAGGTCTCTGCCACACGTGAAGGAATCAAATGGAAATTCAAGGCAATTTTGGTGTGGACTTGTTGTAAATCGCGTGAGGCAGCATCTCCATCGCCTTCCGCCTTTTGGATTTGCACGTTAATTTCACGCACTTGCTGCACGATGGGAATGCGGAAATGCAGACCTTCTTCCAACACTGTTTGGTTCACTTTACCAAAAGTGGTGATGACGCCTCGATGCCCGGCATTAATCACCACAAAGGGGTTTAACCAAGACAATAACACCAGCCCCACGATTATCAGCCCTACATATTTAATCACGCGTGGCAAAGCTTTGACTTCAAGATTCGGATTGATGATTGCCATGGTAGCCCCTTTTTTTATGATGGATTAAAAGCCTATATGTAATTCTCCACGGGCAATTCTAGCCACGTTGAGCACAGCCTCATTATCTTTGCCTATTACCGTAAAATGCCCCATTTTTCTGCCTTTACGCGGCTCATGCTTGCCGTACAAATGCAGTTTTAAGTTTGGATGCGCAAACGCTTTGTGCCAAGGCGGGTTTTTACCATCCACCCAACTATCGCCCAAAATATTCACCATCACAGCATCACTATGTAAGGTTGCGTCACCCAGTGGCAACCCTGCCGTCACCCGCACTTGTTGATCAAACTGGTTATTTACGCAAGCATCAATAGTGTAGTGTCCAGAGTTATGCGGGCGTGGAGCAATTTCATTGACCAACAACCTGCCGCCAACCACAAAAAACTCAACGCCCAGAACGCCAACGTAGTCTAGCGCCTTAGCAAGTTTTTTAGCCAACTCTTGCGCGTTCGCCTTAATTACCCCGGAACAACGTGCCGGGGCGATACTCACATCCAAAATACCATTTAAATGACTGTTTTCTGCAGTGGGAAACGCAGCAATATTACCTTGCGCATCACGCGCTAATACGACAGACACTTCCAAATCCAATGGCAACATATGCTCAAGCACGCAAACTTCTTGCTTGAAGCTATCAAAGGCAGCTAAAGCTTCTGCGTGATTTTTAACGCGCGCTTGGCCTTTACCATCGTAGCCAAAGCGTGCCACTTTTAATATGGCAGGATAAATCGCGTCACCATCGGCTGGCAAATCACTGGCTTGTTGAATCACCACAAATGGCGCTACTGGTAGGCCTGCATCGCGAATAAAGTTTTTTTCCAAAACACGATTTTGTGCAATGGCCACCGATTGTGCACTTGGGCGCACCGTGGTGGTTTGCGCTAACTGTTCAAGCGTTGCTGCAGGCACATTTTCAAATTCAGTGGTCACGGCCAAGCAGGTCTCAGCCATTTGCTTCAAAGCTGCGGCATCGTCATAGTTGGCACACAAATGCACATCGGCAATTTTACCTGCTGGACTATTTTGGTCAGGATCTAGCACCGTGACCTGATAACCCATTTCGTGTGCGGCGATCACAAAAAAACGGCCTAACTGGCCGCCACCTAACATACCCAGCATGGCGGGCGGGTTAATCACGCTTGATTGTTTAACTTCTGCTGGCTTCATGGTTTATCACTTAACTCCATTGCATGTACTTTTTCTGATTGCTTCAATCTAAACTCCACCAACTGTTTGGCTAAGTCGGCATTATGATTGGCTAAAATCGACACTGCAAATAACCCAGCATTGGCTGCACCGGCATCGCCAATGGCAAATGTCGCTACGGGAATCCCTTTAGGCATTTGTACGATAGAGAGTAAAGAATCTTGCCCTTGCAAATGTTTAGATGGCACAGGCACACCGAGTACCGGCAAGGTCGTTTTAGCGGCCACCATGCCTGGCAGATGCGCTGCGCCACCTGCACCAGCAATGATCACTTGATACCCTTGCTTAGCTGCACTCTCAGCAAAGCTGAACATTAAATCGGGTGTTCGGTGCGCGGAGACCACTTTCGCTTCATAAGCCACACCAAAATCGGCCAGCATCTGCGCCGCATGTTTCATCACTGGCCAATCACTGTCGGACCCCATGATGATGGCCACTAAAGGTTTACTCATTGATTTTTACCTTTTTCAAAATTCGATACGTTTAATCAATTATGGATTCAGTCGCAACGGATTGCCTATAGCAACACCATATTGTCTCGATGAATCAACTCAGATTCTTCGACATAGCCTAGAATCTGCTCTATCTCATGACTGGGTTTGCGCTTAATACGGGAGACCTCTTGTGAGTTGTAATTGACTATACCACGCGCCAACTCCACACCATCAGCATTGACACAAGCAACAACATCACCCCGTTCAAATGCGCCTTGCACATCGACCACACCAATCGCCAGCAAACTCTTACCCTCTTTGGTCAGCACATTAACCGCACCTGCATCTAGCACCAGTTTGCCTCCAATGCGCAAATGATCTGCCAGCCATTGTTTTTTGGCAACAATCTTCATTTGCACAGCTTCCAGATGCGTACCTATCGCCTCACCTGCGCTTAAACGCACCAATACGCTAGGTTCTCTGCCGGATGCAATAATGGTGTGGGCACCGCTGTTAGCAGCACGCTTGGCAGCCAGAATTTTGGTGAGCATGCCACCCGTGCCTACGTTACTGCCTGCACCACCCGCCATTTGCTCTAGGGCAGGATTACCAGCCATTTCAAACTGAACAAATTGCGCATTGCTGTCTTTACGCGGGTCAGCGGAATACAAACCTTGCTGATCGGTCAAAATCACTAAAGCATCGGCCTCAATCAAATTTGCCACCAAAGCACCCAAAGTATCATTATCACCAAAACGAATCTCTTCCGTCACTACGGTATCGTTCTCATTGATGATTGGAATTACCTTGAGCGCAAGCAAAGTTTTAAGCGTGCTACGGGCGTTTAAGTAACGTTTACGATCTCTTAAATCGTCATGCGTCAGTAAGATTTGTGCAGTATGCAAACCATGTTGTGCAAAGCAACTTTCGTACATCTGCACCAAGCCCATTTGGCCGACAGCCGCCGCCGCTTGTAGTTCGTTAACTTCGACTGGGCGCTTTTTCCAACCTAAACGTTGCATCCCCTCTGCCACTGCACCGCTGGAAACCAATACCACCTGCTTACCTTGTGCAATCAGTGTACTGATTTGTGCAGCCCATGCAGCAATGGCAGTTTTATCTAAGCCCTCGCCATTATTGGTGACTAGGCTAGACCCCACTTTGACAATCAGTGTTTTGCTATTCTGTAATAACGATGGTTTGGCTACTTGCATGATTGTTTGTAGTTTCGTCTTGTTCTTCTTGGGCGGCACGCACTTGTTCCAAGTGTTCCATAATGGCATAGGTAAGCTCTTTACAACCCACGCCACTAATGGCTGAAATAGCAAATACGCGGCCTTCCCATCCATAGGCTTTTACAAAGTCGGCCATCACTTGCTTGGCGTCTGGCACCATATCAATTTTGTTCAATACCAGCCAACGCGGTTTGTTGTACAACTCTTCGTCATACTTTTTAAGCTCATTCACAATCGCTTTAGCTTCATCTACCGGGCTAACGGCATCATCAAAAGGAGCAATATCCACTAAATGTAACAATAAGGAAGTGCGGGCCAAGTGACGTAAAAATTGGTGTCCCAAGCCTGCACCCTCTGCCGCGCCTTCAATCAGTCCAGGAACATCGGCAATCACAAAGCTACGGTTGGCATCCACACGCACGACACCTAAGTTGGGATGTAAAGTGGTAAAGGGATAATCAGCCACTTTTGGTTTGGCGGCGGAAACAGAGCGAATAAAGGTGGATTTACCGGCATTGGGCATGCCAAGCAAGCCCACATCTGCCAATACTTTAAGCTCTAAATACAGTTCGAAGGATTCACCGGGCTCGCCTTTGGTGCATTGACGTGGTGAGCGGTTTATACTGGATTTAAAGTGCACATTGCCAAGCCCATTGGCACCGCCTTTGGCTAATAGCACCTGTTGGCCATGCTCACTTAAATCCACAATCATTTGACCAGTCGCTTTGTCTGAAATGACAGTACCCACCGGCACTCGCAAAATGGTGTCCTCTCCCTTAGCGCCATAACATTCGGCACCGCGTCCGTTCTCACCACGTTGTGCGCGGAAAGTACGGGTATAGCGATAATCGACCAAGGTATTGATATTACGGTCAGCTTTTGCATAGACTGAACCGCCTTTGCCGCCGTCGCCGCCATTAGGCCCACCCATAGGTTCGTATTTCTCGCGGCGGAAGGTTGCAACCCCATTGCCACCGTCACCGGCGTATACTTTTATCGTGGCTTCATCAATAAATTTCATATTTAAAATGGCTGCGCTCGCAAACTCAAACTTACGCGGTGCTCATATCCTCGCCGCACTGATTGTGCTGTCTAGTCACTCCGCTCCATGCGCGTTTGATTTTACATCGCTCGAACATTTTAAAAGCGTCATTATTTAAACTCTAAATAAAAAAGCCCCATCGTAAGATGAGGCTTTAATCATACTACTTTAACTTAAACTGCAACAATGCTTACAGTATGGCGCTTTAAAGCACCTTTCACTGCAAAAGTCACTTTACCGTCCACTAATGCAAACAATGTGTGATCTTTACCCATACCTACGTTTTCACCAGCGTGCATTTTTGTACCACGTTGACGAACAATGATGCTACCAGCAGAAACTACTGTTTCACCGAATGCTTTTACGCCAAGACGTTTAGCCTGTGAGTCGCGACCGTTACGTGAACTACCGCCTGCTTTTTTGTGTGCCATGTCGAGTCCTTATTTCTTTACTGCTTATTTAGCAGCAATGGTATCAATTTGAATTTCTGTAAAACTTTGGCGATGGCCTTGTGTTTTACGATAATGTTTACGACGGCGGAATTTGAAAATCATCACCTTATCAGCACGGCCGTGTGAAACCACTGTGGCGTTTACTTTAGCGCCAGCCACCAACGGAGCACCGATGGTCGTGTTTTCGCCATCTGCAATCAACAACACTTTGTCGATGACCACTTTACTGCCCACGTCACCCACTAGTTTTTCAACTTTTAGCTTGTCACCAGCAGCCACTTTGTATTGCTTGCCGCCTGTTTTAATTACTGCGTACATAATAAAGCCTTAAACATCATCTTTTAGAGAACTCGGCATTATACGCAATTTATCTTAGAAAGCAAATCAAGTATGCGTTTTATTGTGTATTTTTTTGCTACTGAATGTACTTAATAAAATTCTGCTGTTTGCAGCTCCTCTGATAACGCAATTACTTGCGTTTTTCGACTATTAAGCGCCTTTAAAAGCAACTTGTAAGTATCGTGATCAAATTTAAACTGTACGCTATTTTCCAATATATTGGCCAGCGTACCCTCGCTATCTGCCACCCCTAGATATGTCCACTGATCAAATACATGGAGTTGCGTCAGATCATTCTCATTGCTGTGTTCTTTGATGGCTATCTTACCTGCAAAAGGCCAAATTTTTATGCGATGTGCCATGAGTGCTTGCTGCAACCTCAGGTAATGGATTTCGTGGCTTTCTTTTCCGCAACACACCCCTCTACAACGCTTTATCTGGTGGGAAAAACATGCCCCTTTAGCCCAAGCCTCTAAACCCAAATACTTAGGACATAGCTGGTGTGCTTCTGCCAAGGTACGTAGCACCTCGGTCGCTTGCCGCTTGGTTTTAAATGTGCCATACAAGCTACCAAGCTGGCTTGGCTCTATATCTTCCTCGCGCACTAAGTTAACAAGAGGAGTTTGTTGCGGGTCATTACCAAGTCGCCATGTGCAAAGCTGACGCTCACTCCTGAGTTGGCGATTATAGATGGGCTGGCGCGCTTTAATGAGTTTGGACTCTAACAACAAAGCACTAAATTCGCCTGCTGTGGTGATCCATTCCACATGCTTAATTTCTTGCGAAATCCGCATTTCTTTGGTGGATGCATGATCACTATGAAAATGCGAGAGCACCCGTGCGCGTAAATTCACACTTTTACCGATGTATAAAGGCAAATCATTGTCGCCATAGAACAAATACACGCCCGGCGTTTCCGGAAGGTCTTCCAGCAAGCGTGCATCAATATGCGGGGGCAAACTGGGCGCGCTCATCAATGTTTGCACCGCTTGATTAAGCGCTTGCGGCCCTAGCTCATTACGCGCCACTTCTACGAAGGCCAACATTGCTTCTACATCCCCCATGGCGCGATGGCGCACAATATTGGCAATGTGATGACGCTGAACGATGGCATCCAGTCCGTGGCTTTTGTATTCCGGATAGAGCAGGCGTGACAATTTAACGGTACACAATACCTTTTGTCGTAGGGTGATGCCCAAACGCTTAAACTCGGCCTTAATAAACCCATGATCAAAACGCACGTTATGTGCCGCCATCACCGCACCCTCCAAAAAACTCAACAGCTTATCCGCCACTTCGGCAAAGGTGGGTGCACTGGCTACCATTTCATTATTGATGCCTGTCAGACCTTGAATAAACGATGGTATGGATTGCTCGGGGTTCACCAATGTCTGCCAGCGCGCCACTTCAACCCCATGCTCAAACCTTACTAGCGCAATTTCAGTGATACGGTCTCGCAGTGGCGTGGCGCCGGTGGTTTCCAAATCCAGATAGGTGATGGCTTCTAAAGTATCCATAAGGTGTGATGTGATTGAAAAACTATGCCACTCTAAAAAACAGCATGTAAATCATTAAGCCAAAATATAAGAACGCAAAGAACCCGACAATCCAAAACACATTTAAAAGATTGCGATTAATCGTTTTCAGTTGTGTTTCAATCGCCTGTAATTGCTGTTGGGTTTCTGTATCATGTTGCATATGGAGCTCCTTTCAATAAATACTTCACCATGACTAACGCCAGCGCAACTAATTCCACCATTCAAGCACTGACTCAGCATTTTTCTCAAGCTGGACGCATTGAGGCCATTTTTTTACGCTCTGCTCGTGAGCTCCCCTGCGTAGCCGTTGCATCTGCGACAGCCATTGCCGGCAAGGGGCTTGAGGGTGATCGCGCTACAAACACCAACTCACGCAACCCAATGGGTAGCAACCGTCAAGTCACGCTCATTCAAGCAGAGCATCTCCCAGTCATTAGCGCTTTATTGGGGCGAGAACTGCAACCTGCTTTGTTACGCCGAAACCTGGTGGTATCTGGCCTCAATTTAATCGCCACTAAATCTTTATTTAAAGCGCAAGCACTGCAAGTTTGCATCGGTGATGTCGTCTTGGAAATCACAGGCACTTGCGAACCCTGCAGCAAAATGGAACGCATATTGGGACACGGTGGATACAACGTCATGCGTGGTCATGGTGGCATGACCGCCCGCATTATTCGTGGGGGTCAAATCCGTTGTGGCGATGCAGTGATTTGTCAGCCAGTCGATAGCAGACAACTCGCGCACAGCAACCAACAGACAACGCTATTTTAATAGTTAACCAACGTGTTAACTGTTAATCCTCAAGGCGAGTGAGTGTTTGATTCATAATAGCCTCTTGGTAAATATTGCGATGTTTGAGGCAGTCTGGGCTGGTTTTGTCCAAGCACTTCTCGCGCAATTTACAGTCGCAACTTTCGGCAAGAATTTGCTCAAGGATTTCTAGCGTAGTGCCTGAGTGTGTGGGTTGTTGATTGTTTGCCATGTTTCAAAGTCCATTCGTAATGCGCAAAGTGTAACGTTGTTGCGCCACTTCAACAACATGTTGTAGACACCTTATCGTTCAAATTGATTGCTTAATCATTGATTGCTAATTGGGATTGTTGCTACGACATCCAAACTATTTTGGCGTGGGTGAGTCGTATTGGCATGTTATGGACAAGAATAGGGATCGTCGCGTTCTGTTGCCTGTTGGGTAGTTGTAGCCTAGTGAGCACCGTTTATCAAAATGCACCAGAAATGATGCGTTGGTGGCTGGATGGTTATTTTGATTTCACCAAAGAACAAAAAACCGTATTAACGCCTGCACTACACCAAGTGCATGCATGGCACCGTCAGCAACAATTGCCGCTACTCGTTACCCAATTAAAAACAATGCAGCAAGCGGTGACGCAAGACAGCATGACACCTGCACAGGCATGCCAAACGGTTGATGCAATTAAAGCGCAGTTATATCAGTTGCAATCTGCGTTTATCCCCACGATTATTGAGATTGCCCCTAGCTTGAGTGATACGCAGTTGGATTATTTGCATAGCAAACTAGACAAGCGCGCACAGAAATGGAAATCGGAGTGGTGGCAGGAAAGCAAGGAAGCGCAGATAGAAGCCAGACTTGAAAGATTTGTAGATTATGCAGAAAAGGTCTATGGCAAACTAAGCCGCCAGCAGATTATCTTGATTGAACAACAGCTTACTCAACATCCCACGCATCCGGAACTAATGTATGCGGAAATTTTAAGGCGCAATCAAGATGTGGAGACTATTTTAAGGGCGTTACGTGATCCATCATTCAACAAAGCACAACAACAAACATTGATTGAGAATGGCTTTGCGCGACTGCAACATAGCCCCAATGAGGCTTTCCAAAAGTATGTCACGCAGGCAACGCTAGACTCTTGCGAGACTATATCCATGTTGCACGCAAGCACCACTGAACTGCAAAAAAAGCATGCGGTTGATTGGTTTGAAAGATATATTCAGCAATTTTCAGCTTTGTCCAAAAGTGCCAAACAAACTAGCGCATCAAGCATCACCTCATCGTATTTAACTCAATCTAAATGAGACTGATATTCATTTATTAACTGTTTGATTTATAAACACAAATTGTCAAACCAAGAAATAAGCAGTACAATCCATTTAGTATGATAAATATTAAATCAATAGGCATGTGGTTGGTGATAGGCTGGTTTGCAGTGTTGCAAGCCTTTAGCCCTTTGCTGCACGCGCATATTGAATCTGATAATAGCCAGACACCGCAGGGCATTCACATGCATGGGTTCAATACCGATGCCCATCAAGACCATTTTCAGCATCAAACCATTTCGCATAGTGAAGCACATGTCATCACCGTAGACCAAGGGACATTGAAAGAAGATTTCAAGTTTGTCCCGCCCATATTGGCTATGTTGGTTGCAGTGGTTTTCTCATTCACTTTAACGCGCACTTATGCACGCATTGATAACGTTGAGCGTGCCGTTCCACAACCCTACCGACACAATACGCATCCACGCGCACCACCTCACGCCTAATACGCAATGAACTTGCGGTATTCGCCGCAAGTAGAACAACGTATTAGGAGTGTTACATGAATAGTTATATTCAATCCTGTTACCTCATCATCGCATCCATGCTCTTTTGCACTTCTGCTGTTGCAGAGACGCTCAGCGCAGAGGCGCATGTGGATGAGTTAACAGTCAATTCAGCGCTTAAATTGCAAGATGTGTTAGAAAAAACATTTGCCCGCAACCCCAACCAAGCGGCGCTTAATGCTAGAGCAGCTATCGTCAACTCAAAAAATATCATGGCCAGCGCAGCCTTACCGCAGGCGCCTGCTATGGTGGTCGGCCATCAAAACGATAGCTTTGCTAGCAATCGCGGTGAGCGCGAATGGCAAGCCGATTTAGAACTACCGATATGGCTACCCAACCAGCGCAACAATCGCTACAAAGTGGCCGATGCGACATTAGCCAACGCCGATGCCAGTCGACAAAGCTTGAAGTTATCGGTGGCTGGGATGCTGCGCGAGGCATTATGGGAAGTGGCCTACAATGAAAATAGTGTGTTATTAGCGGCCAACCAAGTCACCTTAGCGCAACACGTGCAGCAAGATATTCAGAAACGATTTGAAGCTGGCGAGTTGGCAAAGTCTGATGTGTATTTGGCGCAGCAAGAAGTGTTAAAAGTTAAAAAAGAAAAACTACGTGCCAATGCCGAATTGATGCATGCGCGCTATCGCTACCAATTGCTGACGGGTTTGCAAGAAATCCCTGCGGTATTTGAGGAACAACAAGCACCTATAACTGACTATGCACAATCGCCGATTTGGTTAGAGGCTGTTTCTAAAGTGAATCTGGCAGAAACCGAGCTACGTTTGGCCGAGGTTGAAAGCCGCGAAAACCCGCAAGTATTGCTCAATATGCGCAGGATTCAGGGTGGATTCGACTTTACGCACAATGACAGCATGGGCATCAAGATTCGCATTCCCTTTGGTAGCGATGTTCGCACCGCACCCATTAAAGCCGCCGCAGCCTCTGAAGTGGGCAACGCCATGACCAATCAAGAAACTATTCGCATGCGACTCGAACAAGCCATGCACGAAGCCGAACATAATCTTGAAGTGAGCCGAGCTGAGTTAACCCTAGCTCAACAGCAACATACCTTAGCCAAACAAAGTCTAGCGCTGACGCAAAAAGCGTTTACGCTGGGCGAGGCCGATGTAGTGCATCTTCTGCGCGTGCAAGCGCAAGCCTTTGAGAGCGAGCGAGCGTATTCAAGCCGTCAAATCCAAATGAAATGGGACATTGCCCGTTACAACCAAGCCGTTGGAGTATTACCATGAAAACAACAATCATCGCATTTTGTGCGCTCTTCTTATTCCCAATTCCAAGCTTTGCGGCAGAGGTGCTGATGTCTGCCAGCCAGCAAAAAAGTCTGGGCATTACCGTCTCTAATATTGGTAAAAATAATGTCATCCACAGCCGCCTTTTTCCTGCTGAAATTGCCGTCCCGGTGGGGCAAGAACGCGTGGTCAGCGCAGCGCAATCGGGGTTGATTGATCAATTGTTTGTCGCAGCCGGTCAGGAAGTTAAACAAGGGCAAGCCGTGGCGCATTTGATTAGCCCAGATTTAGTCAACTTGCAAAAGGATTATCTGCAAGCCATGACCCAGAAAAAGTTACTGGCTAAAAGTGTGGCACGTGACCAAGCACTATTTAAAGAGGGCATTATTGCCGAAAGACGCCTACTGGAAACAGAAAGTGCTTATGAAGAGATTGCCGCATCTGTAACACAACGTCGTCAAGCTTTACGTTTGGCGGGGATGGGCGATGCTGCCATCAACCGACTCAACACTGCCAGCAATATGCACAGTGGCATATCATTGGTGGCGCCCATCAGTGGGCAAATATTGGAGCAGATGGTGACCACTGGCCAGCGCGTAGATGTGGGGATGCCCCTGTATAGGATTGCCAAGTTAAAGCCGCTTTGGTTGGAAATTCATGCCCCGTTAGAAGGCCTACCTCTAGTCAAGTTAGGCATGCCAGTGAGCATCCCCAAACTTGAAGCCACGGGTAAGCTCATTGCAATTGTACGGAGCGTAAATAAAGCAGACCAAACCCTGCATTTGCGAGCAGAAATCACAGAAGGTGCAGAAAAACTCTCTCCAGGCCAATTTGTAGAAGCGCAAATCAATGCGGATGCAACGGCTGCTAAATTGAGCGTGCCTAAATCGGCGTTAGTGCGTCAAGGGGCAGAAACCTTTGTATTTGTCAAAAGCGCCAAAGGGTTTAAAGCGATCAAGATTAACATCCTTGCCGAACAAGGCGATGAGGCGATGGTGGATGGCAAGTTCAAAGGTGATGAGAAAGTCGCAATTACAGGCGTTTCAGCTATCAAAGGCGCTTGGTTGGGTATAGGGGCAGAATAATGACCAAACTCATTCAATTTGCGCTTACGCAGCGATTGCTCATGCTCATCCTCACCATCGGTCTCGCTGTTGCGGGTGGGCTAGCTTATCAGGGCTTACCGATAGACGCTTTCCCGGATGTTTCCTCCACCCAAGTGAAGGTCATTGTAAAAGCGCCAGGCATGACGCCCGAGGAGGTGGAGTTACGTATCACCGCACCCATTGAAGTTGAAATGCTAGGCATTCCCAACCAAACTGGCTTACGTTCGGTGGCCAAATATGCGCTCACCGATATAACTGTAGACTTTAAAGACGGCATGGACATCTACTGGGCACGCCAACAAGTGGCGGAGCGATTGGCGGGGGTATGGTCGAACTTACCCCCTGATATTTCCGGTGGTATGGCACCCATGACCACACCGCTGGGTGAGATGTTTATGTTTACAGTGGAGAGCGATACTCTAAGCTTGGCGGAGAGACGGAGCCTACTGGATTGGGTGATTCGTCCACAATTAAGAACCGTGCCCGGCGTGGCGGACGTAAATGCGTTGGGTGGTTTGGTGCGCACGTTTGAAATCATTCCCGATAACTCGCGCATGTATGCCAGAGGCGTGGCCATGGATGCATTGATGCAGGCCATTGAAAACAATAATCGCAATGGCGGTGCGGGTAGACTCAACGATGGTGAAGAATCTTTGTTGGTGCGTGCTGAAGGCGCCTTTAAATCCATTGAGGATGTGAGCAACACGGTGGTGCGTAGCGAGCAAGGCATGCCTGTGAAAATTGCCGACGTGGCAACCGTGCGTATTGGTAGCCTCACCCGTTATGGCGCCGTTACCAGCAATGGCAAAGGCGAGGTGGTCGAAGGCTTGGTACTTGGCTTGCGGGGCGCCAATGCACAACAAGTGGTGGATGGCGTCAAAGCCAAACTGGCGGAGATTGCTCCCACACTCCCCAAAGGGGTGACCACCCATGTGTTCTATGACAGGGGCAGTTTAGTGGAACGCGCAGTGCACACTGTTACCAAAGCACTGTTAGAGGCGGTGGTACTGGTGCTTATTTTGCTGGTGCTGTTTTTAGGTAATTTTAGAGCAGCGCTGACCATTGCCTTTGCTCTACCCTTGGCCGCATTGTTTACCTTTTTAATGATGCGCGAGTTTGGCATGTCGGCCAATTTGATGAGCTTGGGTGGCCTTTCCATCGCCATTGGCATGCTGGTCGATGCCGCAGTGGTGGTGGTGGAAAATATTGTATCTCATTTGGCAGAAACCAAACATGCTGGAAAATTGCCACGTATGCATTTGATTTATCGTGCGGTACGCGAAGTCAGCGTGCCGGTTACCGCAGGTGTGCTCATCATTATTACTGTATTTTTACCCCTACTCACCCTGCAAGGTTTGGAAGGCAAACTCTTCACACCGGTGGCCTTGACTATAATGTTTGCGTTGGCTGGCTCACTCATCTTGTCGCTAACCGTGATTCCGGTGCTGGCCTCATTTTTGCTCAAAAAAGTGAGCCATGACGAACCTTACGTAGTGAGAAAAGCCTTAGCGTTATACGAGCCCATCCTTAAATGGTCACTGGCACATGCCAAGTGGATAGTGATTGGCGCTTTTGTATTGCTCGCGCTTACTGGCGTGGTGTACACACAACTGGGCAAAACCTTTATGCCCGTGATGGATGAAGGTGACATTATTATCGGGGTTGAAAAACTGCCCTCAATCAATTTGCAGCAAAGCGTGCTGACCGATTTGAACGTGCAACGCGCGTTGTTGAGCCAAGTGCCTGAAGTCAAAGGCATCTTTTCACGAGTGGGTTCTGACGAACTGGGCTTAGACCCCATGGGGCTGAACCAAACGGATAATTTTCTGGTACTCAAGCCCAAAGAAGAATGGCGTATGCAAAGCAAAGAAGCGCTGATTGAAGAATTGCGCAAGGTGATGGCGGAATTACCCGGTTTGGAATACAGCTTTACGCAACCGATTGATATGCGCGTGAATGAAATGATTTTGGGAGTGCGAGGCGATTTAGCCATTAAAATTTTTGGTACAGATTTAAACGTGCTCAACAACAAAGCACAGCAGATTGTGCAGGTGTTGGAATCCATAAATGGCAGCCAAGATGTGTATACCCCCCAAAACAGTGGCGTGCAATATTTGCAAATCAAGGTCGACCGAATTGCGGCCGGCAGACTTGGCTTTAGCATCATGGAGATAGAAACCATCTTACGCGCACAGCTTGAAGGCAACCCGCTGGGCATAGTGCAAGAAGCGCAAAAACGCACACCAGTGGTGATACGGGGCAGTGAGGCGTTGCGCGTATCTCCGGTAGATTTTGGCAATCTTATGCTTACGCTGCCTAATGGCACTAATGTACCATTATCCGCCGTGGCGCGGATTGAGCGTGAAGAAGGCCCGGTAAAAATTGACCGCGAGCGTGGCGCACGCATGGTGGTGGTGACCGCCAACGTCAAAGGTCGTGATTTAGTCAGCTTTGTAGAAGAAGCCAAGTCGCGCGTGCTGGCCGAGGTGAAGTTGGACGAAGGCTATTCGATTAAATGGGGCGGACAATTCGAGAACCAGCAACGCGCGGCTTCAAGATTGGCGATTGTGGTACCTGTCGCCATCGGTCTGATTTTCCTTATCTTATTCGCTACATTTGGCTCCGTTAAACAAGCTGCGCTGATTTTATCCAACATCCCGTTTGCCATGATAGGCGGCGTATTTGCGCTCTGGATTTCTGGTGAGTACCTCTCCGTCCCCGCCTCTGTAGGCTTTATTGCGTTGCTAGGGATTGCGGTGCTTAATGGGGTCGTGATGGTCAGTTACTTTAATCAACTTGAAGCACAAGGAATGGAGACACTGCAAATTGTATTAGAAGGGGCTAAGCGTCGGCTTAGACCTGTGCTCATGACCGCTAGTATCGCAGCGTTTGGCTTGGTGCCCCTATTGTTTGCCACCGGCCCGGGCTCTGAAATCCAGCGGCCCCTTGCCATTGTGGTCATTGGTGGCTTGGTCACCTCCACCCTGTTGACGTTGGTGCTACTACCCATCTTTTATCGCAGATTTTTTAATAGGAGCACAGCATGAACCAAGGCGTATTAATGATGATTACCTCGCCAAACATAGAGGAACTGGTGATTGATTTGCTACTAGAACAACAGGATATATCTGGCTTTACCAGCCATCTTGTCAACGCGCATGGTACAGGCACACATCAATTAAGCATGTTAGAACAAGTTTCGGGCAGACAGCAAAAAGTGCAATTTATGGTGTATGGCACCCAAAGCGCATTACAAATGCTGATTGGGTTGCTTAAAACCACTTTCGAAAATTCAGGTACGCGCTATATCTTGCTACCCGCTACAGAATCAGGGGTGATTTAATCACAACTCAGGATATTTATTGCAAAAGATAAAGGGCTACGTTTTCACGTAACCCTTTTATGTATTTGGTAGGGTGTGCGGGGATCGAACCCACGACAAACGGATTAAAAGTCCATATCTGAAACCCAGCATTTAATTGGCTTACAAGGCCATTTCAGTTCCTCAAAATCTCGCTCTTAAAGCAAATTACCCCCAGTAAACACGCGTCTCTTTCTATTTTTGCGGAACAAAAAAATTCCAAAATTCAATTAAGTCTAGTTTTGTGAAGTGGGAAATTATTTATATTTAATCAACTTGTTAGAAGGATTATTGAAAAGCAGCCATTGGTAAAAAATAGAATTGACTCTATTGACAGGGTCAAATCGACCCATTGCAGTCCTTCGATCCAACCTACAGCGGACAACCAACTTAGCGGGCGATGTAATATACGAGCGCATAATTATCAGCCGCCGCACGTTGCTGTGGTATAAAGCTAGGCGCGATCTTTTCTAGGTCAGCGATAGTTAAGGTGCCTGCGGCTTTTTTTAAGTTAATCAAAGCGACTAGATAATTGTAACTGGCCAACGATAGTTCCCGTTTAGCTTCAAATAATTGCTGGCGCGCTTCGAGTACATCTAGATTGGTACGCACGCCTCCCATCAAACTTTTTTGGTGGCGGTCACTAATAACTCTGCGGAAACCACTGCTTGTTGCAGCGCGTGTATCTTGAGGCTGCTACTCAGCACCAGATTGTACTGTTTACGTAAATCCAATAGCACTTCGTTGGTTTTGGTTTCTAATTCATCTTGGGATTTTTTATAATTGGCCTCTGCTTGCGCCGTTAGCGCGTTAACGGAGCCACCTAAATAAATAGGAATATTGAGTTGCAGCCCGAAGCTCTCTTGTCAAAAGTCTGCTTTTTGGAAGCCTGAAAGCAGACTACACTAAATTATGCATTCGACCCATAGTCGCCGTTCGTCTATTTTGGCAAGCTGTTACCGAGGTTGCCGAGTTGACCAAAGAGCCCTCAGTCCAGTATATGTAATGTGAGGTAAAAAATTGAGACTAGTGACTGACGATACCCACATCGCGCATTTGACTTGGCGGTGGACTTCCCCCAATAATGTAGACATTTTTCAATGTCCGAATTGTTGTTGTTCAAACTGAACGGGGCTTAAATAATTCAAATAACTATGCCTGCGTACACGATTATAAAACACTTCGATGTAATCAAATATCTCTGCTTTTAGCTCCTCTCTTGTGTTGTAAATTTTACCCCGAGTTTTCTCTTTCTTTAGACTACTGAAGAAAGACTCCATGGCTGCATTATCGTAGCAATTGCCACGACGACTCATGCTGGTCACAAAGTTGTTTTCCTTGCACCAGCGATTAAAATCATCACTGCCAAATTGGCTACCTTGATCTGAGTGAATCACTACAGGCTGTTTAGGCTGTCTACGCCATTTAGCCATTAGCATCGCATCCAAAACCAATTCGGTACGAATATGCCCCTGCATGCTCCAACCCACTACCGCGCGTGAGTACAAATCAATCACCGCTGCTAAATAAAGCCAGCCTTCATGAGTGTAGATCTGGGTGATGTCCGTGACCCAGGCCTCATCAGGTGCAGATACTACAAATACTTGACGCAAGCGATTGGGTGCTGCAGTCGCAGGCTTACCAGCTTTGTAGCGTGCACGGCGATAGCCACGCACAGCATGAACCTTGGCTTGGTGCATCAACTTAGCGACACGGTTCTCACTACACGCTAAGCCGGCAGCTTTGCAGTCACGGTAGATCCTTGGACTGCCGTATATGTTGCCGCTTGCAGCAAAGAATTGTTTGATTTCACCTAACAGTACTGCGTTATCTAATGCGCGGGCAGAATCTGGATTGCAACTCCATGCATAATAACCACTCCGATTCACATTCAGCACCTGGCACATCGTAACGACCTTAAAATGCTTGTTGTGCGCTTGGATAAATTTGTACTTCACTCGGGGTGATTTGCAAAGTACACCGCGGCCTTTTTTAGGATTTCTCGCTCTTCAGTGGCTCGTTTCAATGCTTTGTTCAGTTTGACTATTTCAAGCTTTAAGCTGGCAACATCTTCGCTATCAGGCTGCTTTAATTGCTTCTCAGCTTTTGCTTTCCAGCGATATAAGCTTTTATCGGTGATGCCCAGGCGACTAGCAACTTCAACTGCGCTGTGACCTCGTTCTGTAATTTGTTTAAGCGCTTCTGCCCTAAACTCGTCCGTATATCTGATGCCTCTCATTTAACTTCCTTTTAGTGATTTCAGACATTATCAACTGTCTACTAAATCGGGGGAAGTCCATTACTCATCTCTCTCAATGAAACAGAAATGCCTTTACTTGCAAAATTAGCTAACGCTCTCGCACCTTGACTCAATGTTACCTTTGAAGAGTCTGAAGAAGTAATCAATGCAGACACCTTAGAGGTTTTACTTGCTCGTTTATTGTTGCTTGATAATTGATATTTAGAGGCCCCAATAGTACTAATTGTAGACATAAATAACCTTTCTAAAAATGATAAAAACAAAACCTGGCAACCTAATTTGCAGGCTTTTTTGATTAAGATAGTGATTAAATAAACATTAATTAGATTACTTCTATAGAGCCTAGAGTTAGCTTATTAACTGAGCCATGATTAAAGGTGGGGGGAAGTGGCGTATGGATTTTGAAGTAAATTAGAATATGATGATTAGTTGAAATCCAGCTGCATAAATTTATGGCCTATTCATTTTGAATCAATTTGGCTCTACATATTAATTACTCATTCAAATAGTATAACTACTACTCTATTTAAAAAGGAATGATTAAGATGAGACTCATGCATGTAGACGCAAGTCCTAAAAGTTTGCGTTCAAACTCAAAGATGTTATCCGCTTATTTTGTTGACTTACTAGAACAGCAAATCCCTGAATTAGAAATTGATTATCTAGATCTATCAGTTGATACTCCACCACATGTGAGTGGTGATTTTGCTAAAGCGACCTATACGCCTGCAGCGGAAAGAACGGAAGAAATGAAAAAGGTTTTGGAGTATTCCGATAAGTTATGTGCGAGGGTTTTAATGTCAGATATGTTGGTTTTTGCCATGCCTATGTATAACTTTTCAATGCCATCAAGTTTCAAAGCATTTATTGATAATTTGGTAAGGACTAACCTGACTTATAATTTTCTTGCTGATGGAACCACGACTGGAAATCTTACGCGTCAAAAGGTAATTTTTATTACTTCAAGAGGAGCTGATTTAAGGCCTGGATTGAGCCCATGGTCTCATATGGATGCACTAACTCCAGCACTTCGTTCCCCGTTTGCTTTTTTAGGTGTTGAATCCCCTTACTTTGTTGATGCGCAACCACTTCAATTTTCAGATCAGGTCGCACGAGAGGAAGCGCTGATGCGAGCTACTAATGAACTTCAAATTGTATCTAACGAGTGGATTAGCCAGCTATGAATTAAGTTCGTTCAAATACAAGTAACAACACAGTAGTAATTGATTGGAGCAGCTGAGTTTTAATACGCGCAGGAATTCATAGAAGTATCTGAAAAAACTAGGTATTCACTTAGATGCTGCATCGATCATAGCTTAATGTTGAGTTAATACATCTTTGCCGCGTTTACAACCATCACCTTCTGTTTAGGCACACGAACAAAAAAAGAAATATTATCTGAATCGGCCATACTTTAAAAATTAAGCGTTAAATCTTAAAAAAGCATTGCGCAGATCAATTGTAGCCGACTCAGCAATTTTTTTATTACTAACATTTGTGAAACCTATGATTAATCCATTTCGAACTGTGTCGGTTGTCCAGTTTGATAGTGCATGAATTCCATAGCCTAATTTGTTGAATGAGTTGACGATTTCTATATCCGATTCATTGTTTCTCAATTTTGCAACGAAATGGGTACCATTTTTTGTTGTTGTGATTTCTATTCGATCTTCTAACACATCTGCCAAACATTGACTCGTTAGCTCACGTCTCTCAGCATATAGCGCTCTCATTTTATTGAGATGTTTAGAGAAATGACCTTCAGCAATAAAATCATTTACAATCAATTGTGCTTTAAATGAATAGTTAGCTCTTAGTAAAGATAGTTTTTCAGTAAAGTCATCCACTAATTTCTGCGGGACAACAACATAACCCAATCTTAATGATGGGAAAAGTGTTTTACTAAATGAACCTGCGTAAATTACGCGGTCATACTGATCCAGACTTTTTAGAGAGGGTAAAGGGTAACCAGAATATCTATATTCTCCGTCATAGTCATCTTCTACAATCCATGAATCATTAACCCCAGCCCAGTTTAACAACTCTACTCTCCTAGACGAGGATAAAGTCATTCCTAATGGACTATGATGAGATGGAGTCACAATAGCTAGTTTTGCGTTTTCAGCATTTTTAATTCCCAAGGATACTATCATACCGTCATCGTCTACTGGTACTCTTATTATTTCTGCGCCGATATCCTCTAATAATTTTGTTGCATAAATATAACCTGGATCTTCCATCCAAACCTTTTTACCACTAAGCTTTAAAATTTTGCAGATCAATTCAAGCCCTGCTTGATACCCATTTGTAATTATAATTTGATCTGAATCGCATTTAACTCCTCTAGAAATTCGCAAATATGAAGCTAATGAATCTCTAAGTGGCAAATATGTAAATTTCAGTGCAAAAATGCACCAGATCTCTTAGGGATTTGCGTGTAGAAGTGCACCACCCTAGGAGTTGTTAAACTCTCGCAATTTTGCGAGGCTCACCTAGGATGATCTGTATGGAAACCATAGCCAAGATAAGGCGGCTTTATCACAAAGAGTCGCTATCAATTCGTGCCATCGCATTAAAACTCAACATCAATCGCAGAACGGTTAAAAAGCACATAGAGCAAACGCAGATTCCCGTTTACCAGAAACCTGCTAAGCGCTACCCGATGCTCGGAGACTTTTTACCCCAACTCGACCAACGCCTGTCAGACGCACAAACACAGCCTAAGAATAAACGCATGACTGCGTGCCGTCATTATGAATGGCTTAAGTCTTGTGGTTATCTAGGTAGCTATAGCGCTGTATCGGCTTATATTCGGCAATTTGCTGATCAAAGTGCACCATCATCAGTCGCGTTCATCCCTCAGTATTTCCCGATAGGCGATGCCTATCAGTTTGACTGGAGTACTGAAGCCGTCAAGATTGCCGGTATCGTGCAAAAAGCACAGGTCGCGCACTTCCGCTTGTGTCACAGCCGCGCCTTCTTTGTGCGCGCTTACCCCAATCAAAGAATGGAGATGCTCATCGACGCCCATAATCACGCATTTACTTACTTTGGTGGTGTCACGAAGCGAGGCATTTACGACAACATGAAGACTGCTGTTAAAAGCATCGGTGTTGGCAAAGAGCGTGAATTTAATGCACAGTTTTTAGCGCTCATGAATCACTATATGATTGAACCCGTGGCCTGTACACCAGCCTCTGGCTGGGAGAAAGGTCAAATTGAGCGGCAAGTGCGCACCTTGCGCAAACAAGTATTTGAGCCGATGTTAGCCTTTGGCACATGGCAAGAGTTTAATACGTTTTTATTACAACAGTGCCAAGATCGGATTCTCACAGCATCGCATCCAGAAGATAAGACGGTGACGGTTGCAATACGCTTTGCACAAGAGCAACGTGTGCTCACACCATGCAAGCCTTATCAGGGTTATCGCGTTGAGTGGGTGCGGGTTAACTCGCTGTCACTGGTTAGCTTTGATGCACACAGATACAGTGTGCCATGCAATTACACCCTGCGTAATGTGGAGTTACACATTAGCGCTACTGAAATAAAAGTGATTGCTGAAGGGCGTGAAGTGGCTAAACATCCTCGCAGCTTTGATAAACAACAAACGACTTATAACCCTTGGCATTATCTCTCAGCACTGGAGCGTAAACCAGGGGCGTTAAGGAATGGCGAGCCATTCTTACACTGGCCTTTGCCGCAACCGGTTAAAACACTGCAAAGTCACTTGCTCAAACAACCCAAAGGCGATCGTGCCATGGTTAAGCTACTCAGTTTGATTGCTGATTATGGTGAGGAAATTGGTGTCAAGGCGGCTGCTATTGCATTAGACAATGAAATGCCAACGGTAGAAGCGGTACTCAATATTATTCACCGTCTGACAGAGCCTGTGATTCCTGTCATTGTGAGCTACGATGTACCACTACGCATACCACCACAAGCCCAGCTATCACGCTATGACAGCTTACTTAGTTTAGGAGCGCAGTATGCAGCGGCATGAATGTATTGCATTGCTGGCAGAATTGAAGCTAGGCGCCATGGCAGAAGCTTGGGATGAAATCGTGACTGATGGCATTGCACGTAAACGCTCTACTTCAGACATTATTGGTCGATTATTACAAACAGAGTTAACGGATCGTCAGCGTCGCAGTGTGCAATATCGCATTACGCAAGCCAAGTTCCCACAACATAAATCGCTCACGACATTTAAGTTTGAGCAATCCCCTGTGCATCAACCCAGCATTGAGTTACTGCTTGATGGCGACTATATCAAACAAAAGCGTAACGTCATCTTTGTGGGTGGTCCTGGGACAGGTAAAACACACTTAGCCAGTGCAATAGGCGTTGACGCCGCAACTAAGGGCGCTAGAGTGCGTTTCTACAATGTACTGGATTTAGTCAATCAGCTAGAGTTGGACAAAGATCAACAAAAACACAAGCTGGCGCAGCAACTGACTAAATACGACTTGGTCATTTTAGATGAGCTGGGTTATTTACCCTTTAGCCAAAAGGGCGGCGCCTTGCTGTTTCATCTCATCAGTCAATTGCATGAGCAGACCAGTATCATCATCACAACTAATTTAGCATTCTCTGAATGGGGCAAGTTATTTGCAGATGAAAAAATGACTTCCGCTTTACTTGATAGGCTTGTTCATCATTGCGATATTGTTGAAACAGGGAACGATTCTTATCGCTTTAAAAACAGGTCTTAAACTGGTGCACTTCTGCGCGCAAACTGTGGTGCACTTTTAAACAAGCATTGACATATAGAGGCTCCGAACTCAAAACTTGTTGCAGTCGCCAGTCGTCGCAAAGGTGTCGCAGCAGAAACCATTAACAAATATGCTCCGAACGTGCAAAATGTTTCCACTTACGATAACTTGCAGTCGCTGTTACAAGACAGCAACGTACATGCCGTATATATACCGCTTTCAAATCACGAACACGCAGAGTGGGCATTACGTGCAGTTGAGCATGGTAAGCATGTGCTAATTGAAAAACCTATGGCGCTTGCCGTAGCTGCTATTAAGGCGATAGAGCAAGCTGCAAAAGTGCGTAACATTAAAGTGATGGAAGGATTTATGTACCGTTTTCATCCGCAACATGCAAGAGTGAAGGAGATTATTGATTCAGGTGTAATCGGCGAAGTTCGTAATACGCATGCCAGTTTTTCATTTATGATGCGCCCTGCCCGAGTTTACCGCTTAGCAGAAAGCGTGAGCAAAGGCGGAGGTGCAATGTGGGATATAGGCCCCTACGCAGTTCACACTTCTCGTTTGTGGTTTAACGAACCCCCCAAATCTGTAATAGCGATGGCGAAATATGCTGAAAGCGGTGCAGACATTAGCACTAGTGGCATTATCAATTACGGCAATGGGAAATTCGCCCAGTTCGATGTCAGTTTTGAATGCAGTAGACAATCCGAGTACACCATTGTTGGCACTAAAGGCGGGATTAAATGTCACAATACGTGGCAATTACCTGGTGATGTGCCAGTTATTTCGTGGTGGACTGAAGACGGCAAAGCCACTGAAGAGCGACTGCCCGCCGCCAACCACTTTAATTTAGAAATTGAACACTTTAGTGACTGCGTGTTATTAGACAAAGCACCATTACTCACATTTGCCGATGCTAAAGCAAACTGCGGATTGATAGAAGCGACTTTACAATCGGCTGAGCGCGGAGAAGTCGTAAACCTTGGAGGGTAACTCATGGCAATTAATAGCAACTATAAATTCTTAAGTTTAATATTTGTAGGTTTACCATCAAGACTAGTTTGGTTATTTTTTAGCCAGTATTCCTCCATACCCAGCTCCCCCTTCTTTAAAGCCCAATCGTTTAACTGCTCTCTCTCCCCGATATAATCCATATATGGAATAGACATCCCGCAAGATGTCTGGATCAAATCAAGAGATATATCGAAAATTTGCCTCGCTCCAGGAATACGTTTAAACATTGGATAAAATACTTCCCATTGAGGATCATTTTTATGAATTACTGTAGCGTTACCATACAAACGCAAAATCATCGGGGTTCCGCTAAAAGCGAGAAACATGATAGTCATTCGTGGACTCTCTTGTATATGAGCGGCAGTTTCATTACCACTGCCAGTGACATTAAGCCAAACAACACGGTTATTAGAGATAACTCGTAAAGAGTCCATCCCTTTTGGTGAAATATTCACCTTTCCTTCTGAAGTTGCGGTACCAATAAAAAATATTTTTTGTTCCGAAATAAACAGCTTGAGTGAGTCTGATAGTTCTGAATAACGTTTTGCCATATTAATGTAATTTAATTAATTAATTGTAATTAAAAATTTAATTCGAAAAATTGGATGCCTTGGCTCTAATACACCATTCGGATGGCGGCTGCCCAAACTCTCTTAGAAATGCCCTTGTAAAGGCTGCCTGAGAGCCATAACCTACAGAAGTAGCAATCATTTTAATTTGCACACCATCTAGCAGCATTTCTTGCGCACGTTTCATTCGCCAAGAAGTTAAATAGCCAATCGGCGTTACACCCACTGACTCCAAAAAAAACTCTGCGAATTTTGTCCTAGACATGTTAACTAGATGAGCAAGGTCATCAGTCTTCCAACTTATATCTGGAGACTCATGAATTGCTTTTAGTGCAGGCGCGAGTTTCGTTTTTAGCATCGCGTACAAAACACCTTTGTGAATCTTGTTATTTTCAACCGCATTTCTTATGAGTAATATCAAAACATATTCAAATAATGAATTAAGTGCTTTAGACCTACCAGAGCCCTGCTGGTTAAACTCATCGATAATTGCATCAATGACGGGACTTGCATTTATTAATTCAGATAGCTCGAAAATGATCGTTTCATGAATCCCTAATGGAAATGAATTTCCCATTTGCTCACCAAAATCAAACGATGCGGTAATCACATTTGAACCAGAAAACTTGTTTGACCTGAGTTTATATTTACAAGTAATTGGACAGAGTAGAACACTTGGTTTATTTACAGCGATGTTCGAATATCCCTCCCTTACTAGATCGATACCACCCTCAGAAATAATATGAATAAACGTAGTGCCAGGAGGTTTATCTAGCTCATAAGTTCCAAGAATTTTACCACCATAAAAAAAATGTCCACTTAAGTGAATGTTTTCGAAAAAGTTAGATAGTAAGTCCATTTGTGTATGAAAAGTCAAAAAGTCAGACCTTTTGATCAAAAGTTGGGTTAAATAACTGCCTAATATAACACCATTCTCTAAATGATTAGGGATATACCAAAATAGGAGAAACATAATGTGTAGCAAGAAAATTAACTCTATATATGCCGACCCAGTAAATCCTTCACTACCAAATACAAACTTTAAACTAGATTTAACGAAAACCGCGCTAGTTGTAATTGACCCTCAGATAGATTTTTTAAGCCCAGAGGGTGTGACATGGCCATTTTTTGGTGAAAGTATTACTGAAAATAATACAGTTGAAAATATAGATAGCCTTTTTTCTTCTTCAAAACGAGCTGGGATTACAGTTGCTGTTTCGCCACATTATTACTATCCGCAGGATCATGAATGGGACTTTGGTGGTGGTTTAGAGAAATTAATGCACAAAATTGGCATGTTTGATCGTAAAGGCCCTTTGACTTTGGATGGCTTTGAAAATTCGGGTGCAGACTTTCTCCCAAGATTAAAAAAGTACATTTTAGATGGTAAAACAATTATTGCCTCGCCACATAAAATCTATGGGCCAGAAACAAACGATCTAACTTTACAACTAAGAAAAAAAGGTGTTTCACAAATCATACTTGCTGGCATGGCTGCCAATCTGTGTGTTGAATCTCATCTGCGAGAGTTTTTGGAGCAGGGTTTTGAGGTTGTTGTAGTGCGTGACGCAACAGCCGGTCCAAGAGCACCTGAAGGCGACGGATATTTGGCTGCAATAATAAACTACAGGTTTATAGCTAATGCATTATGGACAACAGAGGAAGCAATAAAACAACTTAAGTCTTAGATAAATTGCCATCATGGGGGTGGTTCTGGAGCATCCCCTCTTAAAAGCTTTTTGAAAATAGATGGCCTAATCGAATGACAAACTCATGGCTCTATTAGTAGGAAAAATTTCTGCGATACTATTTTTTATGAATTAAAAATTAATATTATTGGAGTGATTATGAAAAATTTTAAAAAATAAAGTCCATTGCTTTTGCTTGCTGAAGCTTCGTTACTTAGTGCTAACTTAACATTGGCGAAAGACAAGCCCGTAACTGAACAGCTGGCCGTTATCTGAATTTTATAGTACCAACTTTAATCGTTTAAAAAAGAACTAAATCATGCTAACAAGTAAAAGATTATTGCTAACTTGTAATGTTCTAGTTTAGAGAGACGCATTCTTAGAGGTTAAAATTATTTAAGGGATGGTTATCCGAAATATTCTGAATGGTTTCAGTAAGCAGAGAACCCCTGTAAATACCAGTGCTCATTTCTTCATACCCCTTCTAAAAAACATAAAGTTTGTTATGCGTTTATTTTTACCGGTCTGAGATACGACTTCTGATAATGCACCGTAAACGTTTCAAATGATTGAAGCGCCAACTCTGGATCATGACCTTCTTTAACTAAAAAGCTGTCGAAACCACACCGTGCAAGATAATGAATCGTATCAATCAGTACATCGCCAACAGCTCTTAGTTCGCCTTGCCATCCGTATTGCATTCTTAGAATTTGTGCTAACGAAAATCCACGTCCATCTGTGTAAGCGGGGAAATCAATAGCGATAAACGCAATCGAAAGCGCGTTAATGTTGGCTTCACCAAATGATAAAAATTGATTGGGCTCTGTTGATGACGGTACCAGTATTGCAACTGGATTTTTACGTAAGTGCATGACAGCTTGATTAGCTTTCCAATTATCAAAGGTAATCATCCAATGCGATGCATCTGGCGGAAGTGTTAATGAAGCGTTATCATCTAATTGCCACAAATCAACTTCAAGTATTCTATTTCGAATTAATCTTAACGTCTGCTCAGGCATCATATGCCTCCGAGCTTAGCTGGGTTTTAAAAAAGATAGGATCCCTATAAACATCATCTTTAAAGGGATCTATACCTAAACGCTCAACAACATCAATAAAGCGCTCAGCATCACTATCGCGGAGTTTTAAGTATGTTTGTATTAAACGATAGATGACATCTGGAATTTGCTCTCGTGCAAATGATGGGCCAATAACCTTTCCAATTGTTGCTCCGCCTCCATTAGCTCGGCTACCAATATTTTTGACGTGACTAGAATCTGTATGAACAGCACCATTTTGTCTGCCGCCAATTGTAATTTGGTACCATTCTTCACCAGCTTTATCTACGCCAAGAATGCCAATATGCCCAACGTGATGGTGTCCGCAAGAATTCATACAACCAGATAAGTTTAGGTCAAGTTCTCCGATTTCATAAACAAAATCTAAGTTTTCAAAACGTTCTTGTATAGCGGCAGCGACTGGGATAGATACGGCGTTAGCTAAGCTACAATAATCACCTCCAGGACAAGCAATGATATTGGTGATGTATCCAATATTAGGCGTAGCTAAATTAAGCATGTCTAACTCTAGCCACAATGAATATAGAACTTCTCTTGTGACATCGGCAAGTATTAAATTTTGTTCGTGCGAGACTCGTAACTCACCAAAACCATACTTCTCAGACATGTCAGCAATTGCCTCCATCTGATCTGCTGTAATATCACCTGGTGGCACGCCGCTGGCTTTGAGTGAAACAGTTACGCATGCATAACCAGCCACTTTATGATCATGAACATTGGTGCGAAGCCATCTTTCAAACTTCGGGTTAGCTTCGGCTTGAGAAGATGTTAAATCCACATTTTCGACCAACGATGTATCGTATTTGGGCCAAACGAATCTACTCGATACTTCGCGTACAAACTCTTCAGTTACTTTATCTGGGCCATCCTTAATCAGCCGCCACTGTTCATCTACTTGTTGCGCAAATACTTCAGGTGTGATGTCCTTAACCAGTATTTTTATTCGCGCTTTGTATTTGTTATCTCGTCTGCCATGAAGGTTGTAAACCCTCAACGTAGCCTGCAAGTATGTTAACAAATCACTCCAAACCACAAATGGTTTGATCAACTTTCCTACAATAGGGGTTCTTCCCAAACCACCACCAACCCATACTTTAAAGCCTAGCACACCATGAACCTCTATGGCCTGCAATCCAATATCATGCACTCCCACTGCTGCACGATCCGTTAGTGCGCCACTGACAGCAATTTTGAATTTTCTGGGCAAAAATGCGAACTCAGGATGCAACATAGACCATTGCCTGATAATTTCGCACCAAACTAGTGGATTGATCATTTCGTCTGGTGCTAATCCAGCAAAATGGTCGGTAGTCGTATTGCGAATGCAATTGCCGCTGGTTTGAATCGCATGCATTTGCACTGTGGCTAGTTTGGCTAATATTTCAGGCACATCTTCAAGGCGAGGCCAGTTAAACTGTATATTTTGCCTAGTACTGAAATGACCATAACCCTTATCCCATCTGCGGGCTATGTAAGCAAGCATTCTGAGCTGCTTTGACACTAACATGCCATAAGGAATTGCGACCCTTAGCATAGGGGAATGGCGCTGAATATATAGACCGTTTTGTAATCTCAGCACTCTAAACTCTTCTTCACTCAGCTTGCCACTTAGGAAACGAGTTGTTTGATCTTTAAATTGAGCGACACGTTGCTCAACAAGTTGTTGATCTATTTCATCATAGACGTACATTTTGTCACCTTAACCATTTGACAAAAAAGCATTGCCAAATAAATTTTAAAAATGACTAAGAATAATGTTTTGATGAATACAAAAACAGTAGCAGATAGCTATAATAAAATCATATCAGTTTCTAAATTATGTTGAAAAGTTACGGGGTAAGATCTTCCACTATTGCGCCAAGTTTAGCCAAGGACGCTTCAGTGCGCGCATCCCATTCATGTCCATAGTTCAATCTAATATAGTCTGTAAAACCCTTCTGAGCAGAGAATATAGGACCAGGTGCAATGCTGATACCATTAGCAAGCGCTATCCTGTGAAGCTCAAGTGCATTGACTCCATCTGGAAGTTTAATCCATAGGAAATAGCCTCCTTGCGGTGGTGTAAGCCTAGTTTCTTTTGGAAAACATCGCTCAATTGTTTCAATAAACTTAATTTGATTGACTAAGAGTGTATGGCGTAAATTACGTAAATGTTTATCAAAACCACCCTTTTGCAAGTATTGCACTAATGCAGCTTGTGCCGGAACAGATGCGCTCAATGTTGTTGTTAACTTCAAGCGCTCAATCAATTTTGAGTATCGTCCAGTGGCAACCCAACCAACGCGATAACCTGGCGCAAGACATTTAGAAAATGACGAGCAATGCATCACTAAACCATCTGTATCAAACGCTTTTGCAGGTGCTGGCCTCTTCTCTCCAAAATATAATTCGCCGTAAACATCATCTTCAATCAAAGGCACCTGATATTGACTTAGAAGAGCAACTAATGCTTTCTTTTTATCATCAGAAAGTAAACTACCTAGTGGATTCTGAAAATTAGTCATCAGCCAGCAAGCTTTGGGTTTATGATGTGCCAACGCCCATTCCATCACTTTAAGATCAATACCATCTCGTGGATGGCTCGGCACCTCCACTGCACGCAGGCCTATGCGCTCAATAGATTGCAATGCAGCATAAAAAGTTGGTGACTCAATCAGTACGGCATCTCCAGGTCGAGTAACAGCCATTAAGCAAAGATTTAAAGCTTCAAGTGCGCCATTCGTAATCACTATTTCATCTGTCGATACATTCAACCCATCTATCATGTAACGAAGCGCAATTTGACGCCGCAGGCTAGCATCACCCAAGCTTAAATTATCTACACTTTGCCAAGGATCCATCATCTTCACACTTGAAGCCATTGTTCTAGCTAATTTAGACATAGGAAACAAAAATGGACTAGGAAAGGCTGAGCCTAAGGGAACTATGTATCTAGCACTTATTGACTCAAGCACTTCAAATACAAGTTCACTGACATCTACTTGAGTAGGCTCCTTATTAACTTCAGATACGGGCTCAGGTGAAGGGGAAATACCAGTTACGCCTCCCGTTACATAATATCCAGAACGTTCGCGAGCAATGATTATGACCTGCCCCCAACAACCCTACCAGTTTTTATTGAAAAAAGTCCGATTAAAAATCATGTTGCTTGCCTAAGTCTTTGCGCATAGATAGCAGG